>ERZ1370068.2491-contig-1639_pt1 | contig 111497 bp, 193 predicted proteins | sample MGYA00561227_ERZ1370068 | MGnify/ENA primary metagenome ERZ1370068 (study PRJEB38410, sample SAMEA6850437) | metagenome | study: Metagenomic assessment of the ecological functions of the soil: analysis of the soil microbiota associated with the...
AGGCATGCTACCCGTTCCGGTTACGTATTGCTCTCATCGTCAACCTCGGCGCGCAGCTCGATGCGCCGTCGTTCACGAACCGCTGCGCGCGCCACCGCTGGCGGCGACTCGGATGATCCGCTGGTCGAGCGAGGATCCGGCGCATGGCGGCGTGGGGACACCGGATCTCTGGCCCGACGGCAACTGGAGCCCTCCCGCCGAAAGCGCCATCGTGCTTGCGCCGGGACCGCAGCGGTCGCCGGACTGGGACACGCAAAGATCCGCCGAACCGCGTGAGCGACGCACTGCACATCGCCGAACCCATCCGCCGCATCCCGTGGCCCATCGTCGATCCGAACGATCCCAGAAGCGCTGGTGACGCGCGAATGGCTTGTCACGAACGGGCTCGGCGGCTACGCGTCGGGCACGGTCAGCGGGCGTGATCACGCGCCGCTATCACGGTCTCATGCTGATCGCGGCGCTGCCCGGCCCGTTCGGCCGGATGGTGATGCTCAGCCACATCGCCGAGCAGGTGCGCTGCCCGGACGGTCGCTGCATCGAGGTCGGCGGACGCGAACGGATGGCGAGCGCGCCCCGGATGCGCACGGCACCGGCTATCTCGATCGAATTCCGCCTCGAGAGCCGGCCTCCCGGTCTGGCGCGTACGACGTCGAAGGCTTGATCATCGAAAAGCGCGTGTTCCTGCCGCACATGCAGAACACCGTGCAAGTGATTTACGAGCTCGTCTCGGGCGCCGACCAGCGTGGAGCTGCGCTGCGCCCGTCGGTGAATTTCCGCGCGCAGGAGCTGCCGGTCAGCGAGCCGCTCGGCGTCGCCGCATGAGTTCCGCGCGGTCGGCGAGACCGTTCGAGATCTGATCGAACGAGCGGCAGCTGCCGCCGCTGCGCCTGAAGGCGTGCGGGTGCCGGACGCGACGTTCACGCTCGACAGGCAAACGCATCGACAACGTGCTCTATCCGGTCGAGGAAAGCCGCGGCTATCAGGCGCGCGGCGATCTCTGGAGTCCCGGCGTACTTCCGCCTGACGCTGCCGAGGGCGACGCGCGCGTACGCTCGTCGCCTCGACCGAGATCGTTCGAGACGATGAGCGGTGCTCGATCCCGCAGTCGGCGCTGCAGCGCGGAGCGCATCCGACGGCAGCGGCTGCTCGCGCAGGCTGCGCCCGAGGCGCGCGAGGGCATCGGCCGGCGGAGCTCGTGCTGGCTGCCGATCAGTTCATCATCACGCCCGGCCGGCCGCACCGATGAAGTCGCGCGCGCGCACGCGTTCGGCGACGAAGTCGCGCACGGTGATCGCCGGCTACCACTGGTTCACCGACTGGGGCCGCGACACGATGATCAGCCTCGAAGGGCTGACGCTCACGACCGGCCGCCAGGTCGAGGCGGGCTACATCCTGCGCACGTTCGCCCACTACGTGCGCGACGGCCTCATCCCGAACATGTTTCCCGAGGGCGGAACGGAAGGGCTGTATCACACCGCGGACGCCACGCTGTGGTTCTTCCACGCCGATGCAATCGCTATCGTCGAGTGCGTCCGGCGATCGGCTGACGCTCGCGCTCCTGTATCCGACGCTCAAGACGATCGTCGAGTCGGCACATCCGCGGCACGCGCGTTCGGCATTCACGTCGATCGAGCGCGACGGCCTACTGCACGCAGGGTGCGCGAGGGCTACCAGCTCACCTGGATGGACGCGAAGGTCGACGACTGGGTCGTCACGCCGCGGCGCGGCAAAGCCGGTCGAGATCAACGCGCTCTGGTTCAACGCGCTCAAGCTGATGGAGGAGTGGGCCGACGAACACGACGACGCAGCCGACGCTCTACCGCGCAGCGTGCCGAGCAGGTGCGCCGATCGTTCAACGAGCGCTTCTGGTACGCCGAGGGCGGCTATCTCTATGACGTCATCGACACGCGAGGAGGGCCGGCACCGGATCCGCAAGTGCCGGCCGAACCAGATTGTTCGCGATCGCCCTGCCGCATGCGGTGTTCGATCGGAGCAGCGATGGGAACCGGTGATGCGCATCGTGCGCGATCGACTGCTGACGCCGGTCGGTCTGCGATCGCTCGCGCCCGGACGACGCGGACTACAAGTCGCGCTACTTCGGCGATCTCCGCGCGCGCGATGCCGCCTATCACCAGGGGACGGTCTGGGGGTGGCTCGCCGGTCCGTTCATCGACGCCTGGCTGAAGGTCTATCCGGACGATCTCGACGGCGCGCAGTCACGCGCTCGACGGGTTCGTCCCGCATCTCAACGATGCGTGCATCGGGTCGATCAGCGAAGTGTTCGACGCCGAGCCGCCGTTCACGCCGCGCGGCTGTATTGCCCAGGCATGGAGCGTCGCCGAGATGTTGCGCCGCTGTGGGTTGAGAGCTCGCACGGCGCCTGGAGAATGGGACAGCTGATGCAGTCGACAGTCGCTCGTCGATTGTCGTTGGTCGATAGTCGTCGGTAGACCCACGACAAATGACGCACGACGAATGACCAATAACGAGGTCGTTAGTCGCGTCCTCGGAGTCGCCGAAGCGTTCGACGCTCTCCGTTTGTCGGGCGCGCTGGCGGCGGCGACCTGCGCGCTCGATAACCGCTCACTGCCTTCTCGCTTCAACCTCGTCCCGGCGTCGGCGGCGGCGCGTCAGGTCGTCGTAGGGCTGGCGCGCGCGTCCGCCTTCGACACGTGAAGCGATCCTGGAGCGCTTTGACCTTGACGCGCTGCTTTGCGGTCAGGCCTGCCGATGTCGCGATCTCGGGTCGCCCGCGCGCAGAGCGCCGGTTCTGCTTCTCGCGCGGACTGACCGCGTTCCACGTCGATCTTTCCCGCCTTGCACGCCTTCTGCGCCTCCGATCGCGCCCAGGAAGAGGCACGCGACGTCGAGCCAGACGTCGGGCGGACATCGGCGAAGCCAGGCGACAGACCGCTGCCACTCCTTCAGAATGGCGGCGGGGCCACCCGCCTGCGTAGCACCGAGGCCTTCCGCCTTTGCACGGCGATCTGGTCGCGAGCTTCAGGTGATGAGCGCCTCGGCTTCGCGCGGCCTCGGCTCGATCTCGTATTGCTCGCGACGACTGAGCTTGTCGAAGGGTCGGCGTGGCCACGAGCGCTTCTCAAGGGGACATGTAGGCCTGCGCATCTTACTGCTGGGCCGGGTTTTGTAGTCGAAGCGAGTGGCGGCAGGGCCGCGCTTCACTTCCGGCGGCGCCGCCGGCACGGCGCCGGGGAACATTATGCGCGAAGAGCAGTGAGACCAGTCCCATCACGATCATCATGAGCACGCTGTGCTTGATGGTGAAGCGGAACAGCCGGCTTTCGTCCGCCGACGTCATGCCCGTGGCCGCGACGGCCACGGCGATGCTCTGAACCGAAATCATCTTGCCCATCACGCCTGCTGCCGAGTTCACCGAGGCCGTCAGGATCGGATTGAGGCCAAGGCGCGTTGGCGGTGACGACCTGGAGGTTGCCGAACAGCGCGTTCCGCGGACGGTGTCAGCTGCCCGTCAGGAACACGCCGAGCCAGCCGACCACCGCGCTGAAGAACGGAAACGCGCTGCCGCTCGATGCGAGCGCGAGGCCGAGCGTGGACGTCATGCCCGGAATAGTTCATCAGGTAGGCGAGCCCGAGCATCAACGCGATCGTCAGCATCGCGCAACTTCAGCTGCTTGAACGTCGCCGACGTACAGGTCGACGACTCTCCGCGGCTCGGACGCCCGAAGCACAGCTGCCGCAAACAGTGTCGCGAGGAAACACGCTGTGCCCGACGCGCTGCAGCCAGTTGAACGTGAACACGGCGCGCATACGGCGCGCGGGCTGGCGGTGACCGGCGGAATCCGGGTGATCTGGTTGTGGAGGCCCGGCACATTCAGGCCGTTCAACACGGTTGCGCTCTTGGGCAGCGACAGAGGGCATCAGGCCGTTCGTCCAGCGATCGATGCGCCCTGATCGACGGCTCGCCCCACGGCCAGCACGAAGACGACGAGGAGCAGGTAGGGCAGCCAGGCCGATGAAGACCGCGCCGGCGGGGTGCTTTTGCATCGCCACCGTCACCGGCTTGTCGCGTCTCGAGGCGCATGATCGTCTTCGGCCGCCAGAACTTGAGCACCGGCGACCATCACGACGATGCAGGTCAGCGAGCTGAGGATGTCGGTCAGCTCCGGGCCCATGTAGTTCGAGACGAGGAACTGCACGCTGGCGAACGACACGCCGCAGGCGACGATCGCCGGCAGCACTTCCAGCGCGCGCGTCGCGACCGGCCATGACGACGATCAGATAGCCGGGGATGATGACCGAGATCATCGCGCACAGGCGGCCGACCATCGCGCTCAGCGCAAGCACCGGCAGCCCCGTCACGTCGGCCAGCGTCGTCACCGGAATGCCGATCGATCCGAACGCGACCGGCGCCGTGTTGGCGAGCAGGCAGATGCCCGCGGCGATAGAACGGATCGAAGCCGAGGCCGGCGAGCATCGCGCCCGACACCGCGACCGGCGCGCCGAAGCCCGCCGCGCCTTCGATGAACGCGCCGAAGGAGAAGGCGATGAACATCGCCTGCAGCCGGCGGTCGTCGGTCAGCGCTGCCGACCGAGTCCTTGATGATCTCGAACTTGCCGGTATCGACGGCGAGCCGATAGAGCATGATCGAGGCGAACACGATCCAGGCGATCGGGAACAGCCCGTGGCGGCGCCGTAGACCGTCGAGATCACCGCGAGCTGCAGCGGCATGCCGTAGGCGACGAGCGCGACGAGCAGCGCCGAGACGAGCGCCGACAGCGCCGACATCCAGGCCGGCTTGCGCCAGCACGCCCAGCATCAGAAACAGGACAACGATCGGGATGGCGGCGACCAGCGCCGACACACCCAGGCTTGCCCGCGATCGGTTCGTAGTTGTGCTGCCACATGGGTCGGCGGAGTATAACTGAAGGGAAAAGGCAGAAGGCAGAAGAGTAGCAAGAAAAAGCAAAGGTCACGATGAAACTGCGGTGGGTGTTGATCGGGGCGGCGGCCGGGGCGCTGTTCGTCGCCGAACGGCTACGGCCGCTTCGAATTACGCAGGGCCCCGGAAGGCCGGGGTCGAGCGTCTGGCCGGAATCTTGACGATTGGCCTTCTCGGGGCCGCGATGACGGCCGCGAGCGAGATTCCGATCATTGCCCCGGTTCAGCGGTTACGCCGAGCGGCGTCGTTTGGGGTTGCTGCGCCAGTTCCCGCTGCCAGGCTCCACTTCGATTCGTCGTCGGATTCCTTCTGCTCGACTACTGCTGTTACCTCTGGCACTGGCTGAATCACGGCGTGCCGGCGTTGTGCGGCGGTTTCACGCCGTGCATCACATCGACATCGATCTCGACAGCACGACCGGCGTGCGGTTTCCACTTTTGGCGAACTGGCGCTCGCCGCGCGGGTTCCGCGCGGCGCAGATCCGTGTCTGCTCGGCGTCGACAACGTGACGCTGCGTGTCTTTCAGCAGGCTATTGCTGTTGTCTGTGATCTTCCAGCACAGCAACCTCGACCTGCCGGCCGGCGTCGAACGAGGGCCTGCTGCCGATGGTCGTCGACGCCGCGGATGCACGGCGTGCATCACTCGACGCGCGTCAGTCGACACCAACGCGAATTTTTCGAGCCTGTTGTCGTGGTGGGATCGCCTTCACGGCACCCTCAGACTGGATGTGCCGCAGTCGGCGATTACGATTGAGGTCGCCGGGTTTCTCGAGCCGCGCGATGTGACCCTGGAGCATTCGCTCGATGTTGCCGTTTCGACGACGACGCGCGCCTCCGGAGCGGACTCAGCGACCTCTCCAGCGCCGGGAATCTGCACCGTGATCCCGTAATCGTCGTGGCGCGCGCGTCGTGCAATTCCTCGCGGATCTCATCCTCGCGGCGCCGCCGCTCGCGCGACGCCTGCAGGTCGAGTTCCACGCGAGAGCCGGTGCAAACGGAGATTGTCAGTCGTGCGGCGTAAGAGCTCGGCCTCGGTCAAGCGGTCCCTGATAGCCGTTCTCAGGCACGATAGCCCTCCCAGGCCCGGATCGGGGCGCGGAGCCAGGCAATTGCCAGTGGGTATCAGGCGTTGTATCGCAGTCGGAGTTTTGATGCTGTTCCATATTGCACACTTCAGCCGGACGCGCGTACGGATCGACGCCGACTGAGCTTCGAGAGTGGCGGCTAAGGCTTTGGTGGTGAAAGGGCTTGTCAGCGATCTCCTCCAGCCCTCTCGTCGCAGCGCGTAGAGCGCACCGGCGAACGAGAGCGAGCGTGAACAGCCACGAAGCCGGCCGCTTCGAGGGCGATCGACTCGCGGATCGCCAAGCCCGATGGTCGCGAACCGCATGACGTCCACGTGCCACGTGATCGGGTTCGCGAGCGCCGCGACGCGAAACGCCGCCGGCAGCGGATCGATCGGATAGAACATCGAGCTGGCGAAGAGGAACACGAAGTAGAAGATCGAGGTGACCGTGTTGAAGGCGTCGTTGCGGCGGATCGCCAGCGCGAAAATCGCGTAGAAGAAAAACCAGCCCGCCGTGCCGACGACGACCGCCGCGGCGAGCAGCGGGAAGCGCCTCCGGGCGCAGCGGCACGCCGAGCACCATGCCGCGGCGAGCAGGACGGTGATGAACGCCTGGACCAGCCCGATCGCCGACGTTGAACAGCACCTTTCCCGACCAGATACTCGCGCCCGGCTGATCGGATAGGTCAGCATCTCGTAGAAGATGCCGTTGTCGCGGTCCATGAAGAACGACCACGCGGTATTCGACGCGATGCCGAAGCCGGCCATCCCGAGGACGCCCGCGAGGAAGAACGCGTGATAGTCCGTCGGTGAGCCCCGCGAAGCCGAGCGCCTTGTTCATGCCGACGCCGAAGACCGAGCAGATAGCCGAGCGGATAGACGACGTCCCAGAAGATGAACAAGCGCGTTGGTCGCCCGGATCTTCCCCTCGCGATAGATCACCGCCGACAGCGCGCTCACGTCGACCTCCTGACTGCTGCACCGTTCGGCGGCGGTCCGCGGCCGTTCCTTCGTCAGCTCGACGAAGATGTCTTCGAGGCTGGCGCCGCCGACCTCGAGGCGCAGCACGCGCCCGCGCTCTGCCAGCGCGCCGACGACGGCGAGGATCCCGCCGTCGTCTTCCTTCAACGGTCATCTCGACGGTGTTATGCGGTGATCGACAAGCGGATCGGATGCCGGGCGGCCAGCTCGTCCTCGATGCCCGGCGGCAGCCGATCGAAGGTGACCGTCGACGTCGCATACGCCGCTGCGACAGCAGCTTGAGCGTGTGCAGATCGCCGCGCGCCGCCTGACTGGCCGCGATTGAGGATCAGGATGTCGTCGCACAGCTCCTCCGCCTCGCCGAGGATCTGCGTCGTCAGCACGATGGTGCGTCCGCCGGCCGCCTCGCGGCGCAGCTTCTCCATGACGCTGCGCTTCAGGATGGGATCCATGCCGGTCGAGAACTCGTCGAGGAAGACGACCGGCGTGTCGACCATGAAAACCTTGGCGACCTGAACGCGGCGGCGGAAGCCGCCGCTCAAGTCCATGCACCTTGCGGTGCGCTTCGGACGTCGAGGCCGAAGTCCTCCAGCACCCGCTCGGCGCGTGTCCGAATCTCGGCGTCGCGCAGGCCGTGGAACCGCGCGAAGGTGCCGAGGTTGTCGCGCACCGTCAGAAACAGCTCGACGGCGGTCTCCTGAATCACGACCGAGATGCGCCGCCGCACGTCGAGCGGCGCGGCGACGACGTCGTGGCCGAGGACGCTGGCCGCGCCCGAGGTCGGCCGGGCGAGCGTCGAGAGGACCTTCAGCAGCGTCGTCTTGCCGGCGCCGTTCGGGCCGAGCAGGCCGAAGATCGAGCCGCGCGCGACGTCGAAGGTCAGGTCGTCGATGGCGCGGACGGTCGGCTGCCCGCGGCGGGCATAGAGCTTGACGGAGATCGTGGACACGGATAGCCGGGTCGGGCATGGTCATAGCGTCATGCTTTGAGGAACTCCGCGAAGAAATCCTCAACCGTCAGGCGTCGCCTGGTGAGGCCGTCCTCGAACGCGGAGCGGCAGAAGACGTCGACCGCGTGGCGATTCTTCTCGAGCCCGTGCGCGTGGTAGTCGGCGCCCATCAGCCGCGCCGCGTCTTCGACGTCCTCGGTCAGCCACGGCGAATTGTAGGAACTGCCGCTGGCCGGCTTCGAATGACGTCTCGCTTTCGTTGAACGCGCGTCGACGAGCCGCCGACCGGCCGACGGGTCGCGCTCCCATGAGCCACGCCGAGGAGCAGCACGTGCTGCGGTGGGTAGCAGCCGGTCCCGGCGAAGTACTTCTGCTCCATCGCCCGGAAGCCCGCGAACACTCGAACGATGGGGCCATCAGCCGGATGGAGCTTGCCGCGGCGGCAGGGGAGCGAAGAACGCGTCGATCGATCCGGCAAGCAGCAGGTCGCTCAACGACGAGGCCTTTCGGCGCCGCGCCACGTGCGGAAGAGGGCTCAGGCAGGCGCACGTCCGCCGGCGCGTCCGCACCGCCGACGACCCACGCGATCTTGGTCGTGTCGTGTCCGAGATAGCGCATCAGATGGCGATACCACACCGCGCACCGCTGGCCGCCCAGTTGTAGATGCCAAGCCGGCGTCCGCCAAGCGTCTGCGCGGTGAGCGTCGATCCGCTGCGCGTATACAGATCGCGGGCTGTGAAATTGCGCAACGGAAACACCGGGATTGCCACGCAGCGATCGATCGCCGCGGTCGAGGCGCATCACATGTTGAGCCATCGACGACTCGCCGCCGTCGATGGTCGCATCGTCCGTGGCCCGCCGCAGCATGTCGGTGCGATCGCCCCGCAGCCACGTCAGCGCGAGATCTCTGGGGCGGACGTCGCCCGTCGCGATGGGCATGAAGCGCACGTAGTTCGAGCAGGCGAGCGTCAACGCCGCTGGCGGCGGTGCGGCGGCGGCGGACGAGTGGACGAGCGCGCCGCTCGCGGCGCTTCCTGCTGTGGTGATGAATTGCCGGCGCGAAAAAGCCACGGTGTGTGCTCCTACGGTTTCTTGTTCGCGGCGAAATCGAACTTCTGCTTCACTTCGGCGCCGAGCGAGCCATCTGCACTTCTGTTCCTTGTAGCTGATCTCGAGCCTTGCGAAGTTGAGGCTCACCTGATCGAAGGGCAATGCATCGGTCTGCGCTGCCACCCACTTGATACGAGGCGATCGAGACATCTTCAAAGGTGATCTTCAGATAATCCTGTTGCGCTGCACCTGCCTTGCGCCCTGTCAGGACGGCGGTCTTGAAACTGCTGACCGGTTGCACAGCCAATCATGAGGACCGGCGAGCTCTTTGTCCACTTTGCCGACGAAGACCAGATCCTGCGCCTGAACCTTGCCGGCGGCGGCGCCACCAGGCGCCGCCGGTGCCCACCAGTGGCCGTTTCGGCCCAGCTGAAGGACTCGGACCCTCGATCTCGCCTTTTGTGCTTCGCGTCAGACCGACTCGCCTTCGACAGGGGGCCATCTTGAGAAAGTAGTCGACTTGTGCCATGTGACGTCTACCTCGAATGCGCCGAGAAATGCCGAGCGGCCATAGTCTAAACGAACGCCTGATTAGCTGTTACGATCCCGTTGCGCGAGCCGAGGACACATTACATGCGTGCCGACCGTTGCTCAAGCGCAGCATTGTCGCGTCGAGCGTTCCTGACTGGCGTCGCGGCCACTGCCGCTGCGCCCTTCGACTCGCTGGCGCTCGCTCGGGGCAGGTCTGCGCAGGCCCTTCGACTCGTTGGCGCTCGCTCAGGGCAGGCGCAACTGTCGCTGATTCCCCGCTCATCGACGCCCACATTCACCTCTTCGATCCGACGCGTCCGCAGGGCGCGCCGTACAGCGGTCCCCGGCCGGCGCCGGGCGTCAGCGCCGATCGCCGCCTACCCCGATCGCTATCGCACGGCTCGCGCGTCCCGCTCGGCGTCGTCGGCGCGATCAAGGTCGAGGCGAGCCCGTGGATCGAAGACAACCTGTGGGTGCTCGAGGTCGCGCAGCGAGATCCGATCATCGTCGGCGTGATCGGCAACCTGGAGCCGGACAAGCCGGAGTTTCCGGAGTACCTCGAGCGCTACCACAAGAACCCGCTCTTCCGCGGGATCCGCTACGGGAACCTCTGGGGACGCGACATCACGAAGCAGTCCACGAACCCGGATTTCATCGGCGGCCTCAAGCGTGCTCGCCGAGGCGGACCTCGTGATGGACACGGCGAACCCGCGCGTGCCGCTGCTCGAAGCGATGATCCGAATCAGCGACGCCGTGCCGACGCTCCGCATCGTGCTCGATCATCTGCCGCGCGCTCGATCCCGCAGCGAGCGGATCGCGCCGCCTACGACGCGGCGCTGCAGGAGATCGGCAAGCGCCCGCAGATCTTCGTGAAGCTCTCCGAGATCATCCACCGGCGTGAACGGCCAGGTTTCAACCGAGCTCGGCACCTACCGCGCGCGGCTGGACACGCTGATGGGTGTGTTCGGCGAAGACCGCATCCTCTTCGGCAGCGACTGGCCCAACAGCGACGGCGTGGCGCCGGTCGACAAGGTGCTTCGCGGTTGCGAAGGAGCATTTCCCGACGAAGCCGCGGCCGTCGCGGAGAAGTACTTCTGGAAGAACTCGGTCGCAGCCTACAAGTGGGTCAGCGCGACCCGTCACAACCGGACGCGGATCAGATCTTCACGCGGCATACCGGCGCGATGCCGCCGCCGATGTCATCGGTCCAGTAGATGTAGCCCTTCCACACCGACATGCCGTGCGGAAACGGACTGCCCTCCGGCAGCTGAATCGAATCCACGACTTCGCCGGTGACCATGTCGCGCTTGAAGAACGCGCCCATGTTGGTGTCCGACTCCCAGAGTACTTCGCGTCGGGCGTCTCGATGCCGATGCCATGCGGACGATAGCCGACCGTCGGAAACATGTGCTCGACCATCCAGGTCTTCGGATCGATCCGGTAGATCATCCGGCCCGGCGGCACGGCGATCCAGAGCTTGCCGTTCTGCGTTTGCTGGCCGTGCGCGCCGGTGCCGGGCGCCGGAGGACCGGGATTGCCGGCGACGGCGCCGCCGCGTCCCACGCCGAGCCCATCCGACGGTGCTTGCCGCACGGCCCTCGCCGCTGCCGCAGGCGCCGGCCAGGCGCCTCTGCCGCCCGGCGCGCCGCGCGGTCGACGGCTGGACGCACCGATCGCGCCGTAGGTGTCCGGGACGCGCGGGCATGTCGGTCGGTCATCCGATAGATGACGCCCGCTCCGGGCGTGAAGTGCTTCTCGATCGTCTCGCCGGTCTTTGCGTCGGACGCGGATGATCTCGCGGCTGTAGGTCGAGCCGATCCAGATCGTCTTGTTGTCTGCGTCGACACCGATGCCGCTGGGACCGGTGCCCTCGGGCGCGAGCTCGCGCAGCAGTTTTCCTTCGTAGCTCGACAGGTACTACCTTGCATCGGCCTGGCGTGTCGGTGCGGCTGCCCGCGACGTCGATCGTCCAGATCCCTTCTTCCGTGCACTGCATCCCATTGGCCGACTGGCCCGGGGCCTTGAAGAGGATCTCGATTTTCCTGCGGGACGGCTTGGATATCCGGTTTCGGCGCCGCGGGGTTTTCGCCTGAGTTGCCTCTGCGGTCCACGGGGTCAGCCGCCGCGAGCACGGCGCCGCCGGCCGTTGCGTAGCCGCAGCGTGCAACCACTCTCTCCGCCTCATGGTCGTCATCAGAAACCCCCAAGGTTGGCAGGGTATGCCTGACGGCGACGAAGTATCAACACTGCTTGAGGGCCTGGTGGGTATACATACGCGCATGCGCACACCGATCTGCCGTCCAAGCACGCCCGGTCTCTGGGATCGTCGTTCGTTCCTGACCGCCACGATCGGCGCCGCGGCCGTCGCACCGCTTGCCGCGCAGAACCCGGCGACCACACGCGCCGCCGGTGTCTCCGGTCCCCGCGCCTCGCGACTGGTCGAGGCTCGAGCCGCTCCAATATCCGGATCCGGACATCGTCGCGCTCGACCCGCGCTTCCGGCGCTACATCGTCGGCAACACGGTGATTCGCCGGCTGCACATCGGGACGCTGTGGGCCGAAGGCGTGGCGTGGAACGGCGTCGGGCGCTATCTGGTGTGGAGCGACATCCCCAACAACGTGCAGATGCGATGGATTGAGGACGATCGGTCGCGTGACGGTGTTCCGCAATCCATCGGGCTACAGCAACGGCAACACGTTCGACTACGAGGGGCGTCAGCTGTCCTGCGAGCATGGAGGCCGGCGCGTCGTGCGCTACGAATCGAACGGCACGGTGACGGTCATCGCCGAGAAGTTTCTGGGCAAGCGCTTGAACTCGCCCAACGACGTCGTCGTCCATCCGGACGGCGGCATCTGGTTCACCGATCCCTTTTACGGAATCCGCGGCAACTACGAAGGGTTCAAAGAGCGAACAGGAAGTCAAGGAAGCGGTGTATCGCGTCGATGGGAAGACGGGACAGATCGACAAGGTGTCCGACGAGGTCGGCCAGCCGAACGGCATTTGTTTTTCGCCAGACTACAAGAAGCTGTACGTCGCCGACACCGGCATGCCGCGCGAGATCAAGGTGTGGGATGTCGACGGGAAAGCGCTCCGCAACGGCAAGCGATTCGTGCAGCTCGATATCCCGGGCACCGGAGCGCCCTCGGCGGCCGACGGCATTCGCTGCGACGCGGACGGCAACATCTGGGCCGGCGCGCGGCCCGGCGTGCAGGTCGTGACGCCGGCGGGCGAGCGGATCGGGATGATCCGGCTGCCGGAGACGTGCGCCAACGTGTGCTTCGGCGGTCAGCGGCGGAACCGGCTGTTCATGGCCGCGAGTCAGTCGCTCTACGCGGTCTACGTGGAGACGACCGCAGCGCATATCGCGTGAGCCACGCGGCACTTTCACCGCTCTTGCGCGCAGGAGGAACCGCCCGTGAATCGACGAACCTTCTTCAACGCCCTCGCGGCGGCGCCTGCCCTCGGCCTGCTGCGCCCCGGAACGGCAGCGGCCGAGCTGCCCAAGGCGAAGATCACGCGGGTGCGGATCTACCGACCGCCGAACCTGAACCCGCTCTTCAATCAGAGCAACATGGTGGTGACGGTCGAGACCAACATCGGCATCACCGGGATCGGCGAAGGCGGCGCCAAAGACACGCTGGAGCAGTGCGCCGGGACGCTGATCGGTCAGAATCCGTTCCGGACCGAAGCGCTGTGGCAGGAAGCGTACATCGCGTGGTTCTACCCGCCCGGGCGCGAGAAAGCCCACGCGCTCGGCGCGATGGACCTCGCGCTGTGGGACATCAAGGGCAAAGCGCTCGGCCTTCCGGTGCACGAGTTGCTGGGTGGGGCGGCGCGCGATTACTGCGAGTGTTACGCGACCGGAGGCGCGCGCGCCGCCGGGCGCACCGCCGGTGCAGCGATTGAGCCTGAAGGAACGCGCGCGCGCGACGATCGAAGCGGGGTATCGGGCGTTTCGCCTGACGCCGGCCGACGTTCCCGATCGGCGGGGTGCTACGACACGCGCTCCGTCATCCGGCGAGCGGAGCAGGAGTGCAAGGATGTGCGCGAAGGCGTGGGACCGGATGGCAACTGGTGCATCGACTTCCACCAGCGGTTCGATCTGAACGACGCGCTGCGCCTCTGCAAGGCCATCGAACCATACGAACCGTTCTTCGTCGAAGATCCCGTCCGCGACGAGCACGCGCTTCAGGACATCCCCAAGCTGCGGCAGATGACGAGCGTGCCGCTGACGCACGGCGAAGAATGGGGGCTCAAGTGGGACTTCAACAAGCTCGTCGAGAACCACGACGTCGACTTCATCCGGTCCACGCTGCCAAACGCCGGCGGCATTACCGAGATGATGAAGGTCGCGGCCATCTGCGAGACACACGCCGTGGGGATCGTTCCGCATTTCACCGGGCCGATTGCGACCGCGGCGCTCGTCAACTGCCTGTCGACGTTTTCAGGTCCTGTCCTGTTCGAGTACAACTACGGCGGCCGTCCGATCGACTACCTGCCGGAATGCCTCGACTTCAAGAACGGCAAGGCGCATACGAATCAGCGGCCGGGCCTGGGCGTCACGGCCGACATGACGCGGCTCACGCATGATCGGAGAAGTGACCGAGCCAGGCCGCCGGAATGTCTACAAACGGCCTGACGGATCGCTGACGCATTGGTAACGAGATGCCACGACTTCTTCATCGCATCGTCTGGAACATCACCAGGGCATCCACATAGCCCCGCGTCGGATGATTGAATGCGGACGGCAGACGGCCGACGATTTCGAAGCCGAGCATCTGCCAGAGCCGCACCGCGCGTTCGTTTGTGCTCACCACGAAATTGAACTGCATCGCCCGGAATCCGCTCGCCTTTGCGTGGGCGAGCGAGTGCTCGCACATCGCCCTGCCGACGCCGCGGCCTCCGGCGGAAGGCGCGGTGACGTAGCCGCAGTTGGCGACGTGCGACCCGCCACCCTGTTGATTGGGCTGCAGGAAGTACGGTGCCGACGATGAGGTTGTCGATTTCGGCGACGAAGACGCTATGAGAGGCCGCGAACCAATAGCGCAGCGCGTCTTCTCGACTCATGTCGCGCGGAAGGGTGTAGGTTTCCCCGGTCCGAATCATCGGTTCGAGGATTTCCCAGATTGCGGCGTGATCGGCGGGCGTCGCAGGGCGAATAGTCACGGCGTGGCGGGTTCGTGTCAGTCCGGTTTGTCATCCGCCAACCCAAACGCGATGATGTTCGAACCCGTCGGCCACGGCGATGTACTGCTTGTTGTCGAACATGTAGGTCATCGGCGACGCTTTCCAGAGCTGACTCGTCTGAAAGCTCCACAGCGGCTTTCCGGTTGTGGCGTCAGCCGCCATCAGCGATCCGCTGTCTTCGCCGAAGATCACGACCCCGCCGGCGGTGCTCAACGCGCCGCCCCACGAATCGACCGCGCCGGTCTGCGGCAGTTCCCAGACGATTCTCCCGGTCTGGATGTCGATCGCGCGCAGGATCGCGCTGTGCCGGCTCGTTCGGCGCCTGCTTGAACGAGCCGCCCATGAAGCCCTTTCCGGCTTCCCATTCCATCGGCGTCCTGCGTGAAGACGCCGCACTTGTCGTTGGTCTGCACGTAGTACAGCCCCGTGGCCGGATTGAACGACGTCGAGTACCAGTTCGACGAACCTTCGAGCGACGGGCACACGCGTTTGCCCTCGAGCGTCGGCTCCATGTTGGGCACCGTCATCGGGCCGGCCTTCAGGCGTGAGGCCGCTGGCCCAGGTCACGTTCTTCGCGTACTGCTTTCCGAGCAGAAACTTGCCGTCCGTGCGATCGAGGACGTAGAAGAAGCCGTTGCGGTTGGCCTGCACCAGAAGCTTGCGCGGCCGATTCTGCCAGGTGACGTCAATCAGCGCCGGCGTCTCCTGCGCGTCGTAGTCCCACACGTCGTGCGGCGTGAATTGGAAAGTGCCACTTCAGCCTGCCGGTTTTCGCATCCAGCGCCACGACCGAATCGGAATAGAGGTTGTCGCCGCCGCGGTCGTCGCCGATCAGATCGGGAGACGGATTGCCCGTCGGCCAGCACACCGTGTCCAGCTCGGGATCGTAGGTTCCGGTCAGCCACGTGGTCGCCCCTGGATGCTCGATCCCCTTTCCCTGCCAGGTCTCGGACTTCGGCTCTGCCCGGACGCGGCACGGTCCAGAAGCGCCAGACTTCCTTGCCGGTGGCCTGATCGAATGCGGCGACGAAGCCGCGCACGCCTTCATCGCCGCCCGACGTGCCGGTCACGACGAGGTTGCCCACGACCAGCGGCGCTCCGGTCGCGTTGTAGTTCTGGCGCCAGTCGGCCATCTCGGTTTCCCACAGCAGCGCCGCCGGTGAAGCGGTTCAGCGCGATGACGTGCGCGTGGTCGGTGACCATGAACACGCCGGTCGCCCGCGACGGCGCACGCCGCGGTTGATGCCGCCGGCCGCGTTGCCGACGAGGCCCTTGGTGCGCGGGCGCTGGTAGTGCCAGATTTTCGCGGCCGGCGCCCGGCGTCGAGCGCGTAGCACTCGTTGGCGGCTGGTGACATACATCACGCCGTCGACGACGACCGGCGTCACCTGCAGGTGCGACGTGTTGGGCAGGCTGAAGATCCACTTGGGAACGGTGCGGCGAGACGTTGCTCGCCGTGATCTGCGCGAGCGGGCTGTAGCGGCTGCCGTTGGTCTGGCCGTTGTAACTGGGCCAGTCGGCCTGCGAGGTGACGGCGCGATACCTCATCGCCGCTCTTGCGGAGCAGGTGGATCCTGCGGTCGTCGCCCAGCAGCTGAAGGTCCAGCGCGCTCTGGTTGAGGATCAGACCCTCGACCGAGCCGCCGTCGGTCAGCGTGATCGTTGTCCGCACGGGCCCGATCCGGTGCGCGGCCGCAACGTGCGCGAGGTAGCGAGATCGAGCTCGCCGGTTTCCGCGCCCGCCAGATCGGAAACGCCGGCATGCCGGCGGCCGGCAAGCTCCCTGCCGGAACAGGGACGTGAGCTCGTCGTCGGTCCGCGATGGCACGCGCGTCGCGATGCCCGGACCGAGCTCGCCGCCGTTCCCGTCGCTGCCGTGGCATCCGGCGCAACGGGTGACGAACGCCTGCCGGCCCGCGTCGGGACTCTGAGGCTGGCGCGATCGACGCGGGGAACAGCACGCATGAACAAAAGGATGGTAATCAGCACGGCGTAAATGTATCACCGGCTAGCTACGACTGCCCGCCGTTTTGACGGCCTGTCCGCGCAGAGCGCCTGCGCCAGCTTCAATCGAATGATCGCATAATGGACGATCGGAATTGGCTCTCTCGCCGGCTCCCATCGAAGCGAACATCCCCTCCCGACGGTAATCCATGAGGCCGGGGGCGGCTGGCGAACGCTGATTGCCTGCGCGAGCGAAGCGCTTGTTCCGGACTTTGTGCGGGTGCCCGGTCGTATGGATGACCATTCGGAAAGCCGGTGCACACGTATCAGCAGGCACTGGCTGGCGAGTTCTGGGAGAGGATCCCGGGCGGGATCTCGGCTACAAATGTTGGGCTCCATCCGGAGGATCGCGATCGAGCAGCGCAGGACTTGATTGGCGAACAACGGGCCAGCATTGCGCGGCGAATATCGGGTCCAGACAGACGACGGCGATGCGGCTGGTTATGCGATTTCAGCGTGCCGCACCTTGCGCGCCGACGGATCTATCCCGGCCACATCGGCACCTGCATCGACATCTTCCGACACAGAAGCGGGAAAAAGTCGACTACAGGTCCAGGACGACCTGCTGCTCAGCCAGGAGGCTGAGCACGGGGCCTGGCTCTGCGAACTGCCACGACGACATCGGGCAGCAGCGCCTGGCGAGTGCTCGTCGGCGAGATCGACGCTCGTTCCGCCGGCGGCGCAGTTCTCGAAGAAAAACTGCGGGCCGTGCGTCACGACGTCGAGATCATCGCGCGTCCGGCGTGCACCGCCTCTCGCGCAACACCGTCCCTCGACGGTCTCCCAACTCGGCCTGGTGCCCGCACCACGTTCAGCTGTGCGCGTGAGTTCTCCCGAGCAGATGCGCGTGCCGTCGAGTTCGACGGCGGGAGCGTATTGTCGCCGATGTCGGAGGAGGTGGCGGTGACACTCTTCGCGTGACCGGGAATGCCTCGCCAACATCGCCGAAGCACGACCAGAGCCGCGACGCCCGCGTCAGTTGTCAGGCGGCCGGAAATGCCTGACCATCGCCGATCACGCGGGGTCGGATTTGATATCGTGGCTACGGGCGCTCGGCCAAGAACTCCGGATTGATCAGCATTCAAGACCCGGATGGTTGGCGGCAACATCAAGAACCAGCTCGATGACGCTGAAGGGGACAACGGTCGTAAATTTCGCGTGCCGTCGTCGGTGGTCGGAATCTAGATCGTGAAGATCGCCTCCCGCAGAGTTGATGGCGACCGCGGCCGACGGTTCTCCTGAGCCGACGACCAGGCGCGGATTCTGGAATCAGCGTCCCGGTTCCTCACGGAAGACTTCGAGATCGTCGCCCGCGGTCACCGATGGCCGGCAGGCCCTGATTGCCGCACGCCTTCTCGATCCGGACGCGATCGTCCTGGATATCACGATGCCCGAGCTCGACGGCTTTCAAACCGCCCGTGAGCTCAAGCGATCAGGTCGCGGGCGAAGGTCATTATTCCTGACCATGCACGACGAAGACGAGTTCTCAGCGCGGCCGTCCAATCTGGCGCGCGGGGCTACGTTCTGAGTCAGATTGGCTCCGGATCGCGGAGTGCGGTCGATCACGCGCTGGCCGGGCGTGTGTTCGTGCCCTCTCTGGCCGCGCTCGAGACGGTCGCCAGGGCCTCCGGCGCCGGCAGGCATGCGGTCCAGTTCCGCAATGGCGATCGAGGATTCCTGGATGGGCTGAGCGGTTTCATCGGCGCCGCATTGAGACGAGGCGAATCGGCCGCCATCGTCGCTGACCAGGCGACTCGAGAAGGCATCGCACAACGCTTGAACGCGAGCGGGTGCGATCTCGCCGACACTGTCGATCGAGGACGGTACCGTCACGGTGGATGCCGCGGATGCCTTATCGCAGGTGATGCACGACGGGTCGCCGGACCCTGACCGGATCCCGCGGCGATCGTCGGCGACCTCGATCGCTCACGCATCACGCCGCCGCCGGGCGGAGTCGAGGCTGACGGTGCTCGGCGGTGGCGTCACTGCTGTGTCACCGACAATCCAGAAGCAGCGATTCAACTCGAGCGAACCTGGAGCGACCTGACCCGCGGGCTGCCGTTTCTTACGGTGTGCGCCTATTCGATGGCGTGCATGGGTGACGCGGAAACCCGGAGCTGTTTCAGCCTGCGCGCCGAGCACTGGGCTGTCTGCCACGCTCTCACGACGCATAGCCGCGAACACGGCGGAAACATGCGCGTAAACCGATGGCCCAGCCGGGCGATCGCCGAACGCCCGTCGTTCCGTATCAGCAGCAGGTCGGAGACGTTCACTGTGGGCACCGGCACCGATCCGCGGCGCGGTCTGACCGACGATGAGGCCAGGATTCCGGCTCCGACGCTGAAAGCCGCAACGAAGCTGGCAAACGACGTGCCCGGTCCCGGAGTGGAGGAAGTTCCTCGCGCAATTCGAGGACGTGCTCGTCGTCCTGCCGATCATCGCAGCCGCCATTTCCGCCGGCCTGTGGCTCTATGAGCGCGACGCCCCGCGCTGCCGTATGCGAAGCCATCGCGATCGGCTTCGTCGTGCTGCTGAATGCGGTGATGGGCTACGTGCAGGAATCGCGCGCCGAATCGGCGGTCGCCGCCTTGAGTGAAATGGCGGCGGCGCGCGTCGTGCGTGACGGCGAGCAGCGGAGCGTCGCGGCTGACGCTCATCGCCGGGCGACATCATCCTCGTCGAAGAAGGCGACACCGTTCCGGCGATGCGCGCGTGATTCAAAACCATCTCGCTGCAGACCGGCGAGGAGACCCGGCCTTGACGGGCGAGTCTTCCCGTCTCGAAGGACCCGTCGCCGATTGCGGAAATGACCCTCGGCGACCGGACCAGCATGATCTTCACGGGCACGGCGGTGACCTGCGGTCGCGGGCGCGCCGTAGTGATCCGCGACGGGATGAGACCGAGATGGGGCGGATTGCGGGGATGCTGAAAGCGACCCCTGCCGGGTTGAAACTCCGCTGCAGGGTGCAACTCGATCGGCTGGGGGAAGATGCTCGGGGCTGTCGTGGTGGCGATTGCAATCGTGATGATCGCCACGATCGTCATGGTCGAAGATGTCACCGGCGCCTCTGCGCTCTTCGCGTGTTGATCCTGGGTGTAGCTCGCCGTGGCGGCGGTGCCGGAAGGACTGCCGGCGGTCGTCACCGCGGTCCTGTCGATCGGCGTCCAGCGGATGGCTCGTCGCAACGCGATCGTTCGGCATCTCGGGGCCGTCGAGACGCTGGGTTCGGCGACGATCATCGCGTCCGACAAGACCGGCACCCTGACGAAGAACGAAATGACGGTGCGCGAGGCAGTAACGGCCAGCGGCCATGTCGCGTTCAGCGGCACTGGTGCGCGCCCACGGGGAGGTCAATCGGAAGGGTGGCGGCACGGTCGAAGGCACGCTCCGGCTCGAGCTGGACCGCGTGCTTGCCGTCGCCGACCGGGACAGCAACGCCGTGCTGCAGGAGCGCGGCGGACGCTGGAACGATACAAGGCGATCCGACCAGGGCGCGCTGATCGTTGCCCGCGCGGAAACCAGCGCCCATCCCGCAGGCGCTTCTCGCCCGTTTCAGGTAAGTGGGCGAATGCCCGTTCTCATCGGGCACGAAGCGTGAGCACCATTCACACGGATGCCGACCGTCGCGAACGCGTGCTCGTCTTCACCAAAGGTGCGCCGGACGTGCTGCTCACTCGCTGCATCGGAGCTCGTCGGCGACGGACGACAACCGTTGAACGACGCGCGACGACAGGAAATCGCCGAGATCAACAACGACCTCGCCGGGCGTGCGATGCGCACGCTCGGGATGGCCTTCCGGTCGCTTCCTGCCGATGCTCCGCTTCACGGCGATGGACAGCGCCTCGAGCGCGACCTCGTCTTTGCCGGACTGATGATTGGGACGATCCCGATCGCCCCGCGACGAGGCGAAGAGGCGGTGGCCCGCGCCACAGGCGCGGCGGCGATCCGTCCGATCGCGATCACCGGCGATCATCCGACGACCGCCGCCGTGATCGCGCATGAACTGGGCATCGCCACGGAACGGCGCGCCGTCACCGGGGCCGAGCTTCCGAGGCATGTCGGACGACGCGCTCGCGGTGACACGCTCAGGACCGTCTCGAGTGCCATGCGCGTGAATCAGAAGACAAACTGCGCATCGTGAAGGGTCTCCAGCATCAGGGCGCGGTGGTGGCGTGACTGGGGCGGCGTCAGCGACGCGCCAGCGTTGAAGACGGCCGACATCGGCATCGCGATGGGCGTCACCGGCACCGACGTCTCCAAGCAGGCGGCCGACATGGTGCTGGCCGACGACAGCTTCCACTCGATCGTCGCCGCTGTGGAAGAAGGCCGTTCGATCTTTTTCCAACATCAGAAAATTCCTCCGCTACCTGATTTCGTCGAAACATCGGTGAGGTGATGACGATGTTCCTCGGGGTGGTGCTGGCGAGCAGCATCGGCCTGCAGCAGGCGGGGGCGACCCGCTCGTCCTGCCGCTTCTCGCGACGCAGCTCCTCTGGATCAATCCTGGTGACCGACGGCGCGCCCGGCGCTCGCGCTCGGTGTCGATCCAGCCGACGCAGGGTTGATGAACAAGGCGCCGCGGCCAAAGGGCGAAGGTGCTGATCACTCGCCGGATGGTTCGGCATCGCCGGCGTTGGCATGGTCATGGCCGGGGGGACGTTGTTCGTCCTCGACGCGTCGCTGCCAGGCGGATTCGTCGAGGGGACGGGCGAGATCCGCCACGCGCAGACGCTGGCGCGTTTGCGACGTTCGATGCTGGACGCTCTTCAACGTCTTCAACGCGCGGTCGGACGAACGGAGCGCCTTTCACGGGCTCTTCTCCAACCGCTGGCTGTGGGGCGCGGTCGGGTTGTCCCTTGCGCAGGAGCGGTCATCTACATTCCGTTCCTCCAACGCGCGTTTTCGACGTGGCGTTGGCGCGCCAGCTGACTGGCTTCACTTTCAGCGTGTGCGGCTGCTCACCGAGCACGGTGCTCCTGGCTGCGCGAGTTGAGCAAGGTCGCGACGCTGCGATCGGTCGCGCACGCCTGTCAGACGCGTAGGCGTTCAGGTCGTCTGGATCGACCCGCTGCCGACTCTCGCTCATCCCGCGGCAGCGAATTGGTATCATTCAGACGAGCCATGGGAGAAAAACGGGCGGTAAATCACCTGAAGCGCGGACTTTCGCTCCATTCATGTCCGGTTGATTTTTCCAGGCAGTCCGGGCAAGCCATCAGATACGCCGCGGCATCTCCCTGGCCGCAGCGGCGGACGCGTTACCGTCTTGTTCGTTAATGATCCCTGATTCGGCGCAAAATCGGCGCAAAATTCTACCGTGAGCGGCAGGAGTTTCTCAAGCGCACGCGCGGGCTCCGGGCGCTTCGTGAAGGGAATCGCTCGGGCGCGGACCGGATCCACTCGCGGCGGTGTGACGTATTGTGGTCGCGCAGGGAGCCGCGGCGGACGTCATCCTCAAGACGGCGAAGGGCACGAAAGAGCAATCTCGTTGTGATGGGCACGCGTGGGCTCAGCGGCGTGCGGAGCTGTTCGTCGGTTCGACGACCGAGCACGTGCTTCGTCACGCGACAGCGCCGGTGTTGGTCCCTCCGCCGAAATCACCAGGAGGATCCACGAAGCGTTCCGATCGCGGCACGCTGAAGATCCGCAAGGTCATTACTCCGCTGGATATCTCGATGAGGACTGGCGGGGGAGACGTCGGTGGGGTCGCGGATATTGCGGCCTAATGCGGCGCGCCGGTGCAGCTTGTTTATGTGGTGCGCGACTTCAGAGCGCCGCCGTGGCTCAGTGAGAATGGCAAGGAACAGGCATCCGATCAGCGGAAGCGTTGGCGACTCTCGAACAAGTCCGGGCCGCGCTGCCGCGGCCTCAAGTCCGAATGCCTGGTGCTCGTCGGCGATCCGGCGGATGAAATTGCTGCCCTGGCGGCGACAGGTCCGGCCAGTGTGGTGGCGATGATGTTACGCAGCGAAGATCGATTGTTCCTCCGGCGCGGTGCGGTCGCCTACGGCGTCTGACCCACGCGGCCGCGCCGGTGTTTGCGCTGCCCCGACCTGTTCGACGGTCCAGGGCAGCCGCACGCGGACCGCTGAAGCGGAAGCGTTAGATCGGCCATGCGGTTACAAGGTCGCACCAAACAGCTTTCCAGCCGCGGCCATCACCGCCATCGCGGAAGCGCCCCAGAATGCGACGCGGCCGGCGCCAAACGATGCCGGTGCGCCTCGGCACGCGCCGCGAAGCGCGCCGGAATCCAGCGCGGGCAGACCAGCGACACAGCCGGAACGGTGAGCGTCAGGTTGCTGGTTGGTGAGAGGGCAATCGTGAGGATCGGCAAGCCTCCGCCGACCGCGAACGGCTGCCGATGCCAGCGCGGCCTGCAGCGGCCGCGCGGCCATTTTCTGCCGTCCAGACCAAGCTCGTCGCCAGGGTGCGCGCCGAGTGCGTCTTTCACCATGAGCTGCCGGGCGACCGTTCGCGCGAGCTCCGGCGCAGACCACGCCCGCACGTAAATCGCCGCGAGTTCGTCTTCTTCGGCTTCCGGCTGGTGGCGACTCGAAGCGCTCAAATTGAGATCAGCCCGCTCGGTGTCGGCCTGAGGCTCACCGATACGTATTCGCCGGCGGCCATCGAGAGCGCACCCGCGACGAGACCGGCCACTCCCGCCACCAGGATGTCGTGCCGACTGCCACTGGCGGCCGCTACCGACGACGAGACTGGCGGTCGACACGATCCCGTCGTTGGCGCCGAGCACGGCGGCGCACGTAACCGATTCGCCCCGAGCGGTGCGGCTGCCCAATCTTCATCGAGTCCCCATCGGGGGAATGGAGGAGATCGCTTCATCCTTCCTATTCACTGCGAACGTTTATATTATCGCGGGACATTCCGGAGGATTGATGAAACACCGCAGCCTTCGACAAGTCCTGGGCGTCCAGCACGCTTCTGACGCCCCGGGACAAGAGGCTCATTCCGATGACCAGTCGTCAGCGCGCCGTTCCTGTGACGCTCGCGCTCGCGATCGGTCTCGCCGTGTTGGCGCCGTGGTTGCTTCATCGAGCTCGCACGCGCAGCAGGCGTCCCGGCCCGCGGCGCCCGCCATCGACGCCGACGACATCGGCGGCGTGGTGACGAGACCGAAGCGGCCCCGAGGCGGGTGTCTGGGTGATCGCCGAGACGCACGACCTGCCCGTCCGCTACATCAAGATCGTCGTCACCGACGATCAGGGCCGCTATGTGATTCCCGATCTGCCGAGAGCCCGCTACGACGTCTGGGTCCGCGGCTACGGGCTGGTGGACAGCGCGAAGTCCGCCAGCGAGCCGGGGAAGATCGTGAACGTCTCCGCCACGCCCGCGCCGACGCCGGCCGACGCGGCGCGGTACTACCCGGCCATCTACTGGTATTCGATGCTGAAGATCCCGACGACGGCCGAGATGGCCGACTCGCGAGCAGATTCGCCGGCAACATGACGCAGCAGCGGTGGCTCGGCGCCGTCAAGAACCTCGGCTGCGTCGGCTGCCATCAGCTCGGCCAGCTCTCGACGCGGACGATTCCGGCGTCGCTCGGCACGTTCGCGTCAGGCGCCGACGCGTGGCGCCGCCGCGTCCAGTCGGGCCAGGCCGGCGACATGATGTTCGGCCAGCTGAACGGGCTGGGTCCGGCTTCGTTCAAGCTACTACGGCGACTGGACCGATCGCATCGCGAAAGGCGAGCTGCCGCACAGCCGCCCGAGCCGTCCGCAGGGCGCCGAGCGCAACATCGTCGTCACGCTGCGCGACTGGATGAACGAGAAGCAGTACCTGCACGACCTGATCTCGAGCGATCGGCGCTATCCGACGGTCAACGGCAACGGGCCGCTCTTCGGATCGCCCGAGTACAGCTCGGACCTGATGCCGATTCTCGATCCCGTCGAGAACAAGGCGACGACGTTCAAGATGCCGGTGCGGGATCCGCAGATGCCGCTCAGCCTCGGCCCGGGACACGCGGCGGCGCTCAAGTCGCTCGCCGCGTCGCCGTACTGGGGCGACGAGGCGATCTGGGACACGCGGGCCAACAACCACAACTCGATGCTCGATCGCGACGGGCGCGTGTGGCTGGCCGCGACGGTGCGCGCGACCGGACAACCCCGCGTTCTGCCGCGAAGGCTCGTCGCATCCATCGGCGAAGCTCTTCCCGATCGATCGCAACGTCCGGCAGGTCGCCGTGTTCGAACCGAAGACGAAGAAGTACACGTTCGTGGACACGTGCTTCGGCACGCATCACGTCCAGTTCGGCTACGACGCGGACGACACGCTCTGGTCGAGCGGCGGCGGCCCGGTGCTCGGCTGGCTGAACACGAAGCAGTTCCTGAAGACCGGCGACGCGGCGGCGTCGCAGGGCTGGACCGCGTTCGTGCTGGACACGAACGGGAACGGCAAGCGCGACGACGTACGTGGGGCCGAACGATCCGGTGGATCCGACGAAGGACAAGCGCGTCGTGACGCCGTTCTACTCGATCATGCCGAGCCCGGTCGATGGATCGATCTGGGGCGCCGATGATGGGGAATCCCGGCGCCGTCGTCCGCGTGGCGCCCGGATCGCATCCGCCCGAGACCGCGTTGACCGAGGTGTCACAACGTGCCGCTCCCCGGCTTCGGCGCGCGCGGCGCCGACATCGACGGCAACGGCGTCGTCTGGGTGTCGCTGGCCAGCGGACATCTCGGCAGCTTCGATCGACGCAAGTGCAAGGGGCCGCTCAACGGGCCGAAGGCCACGGGCGATCACTGTCCGGAAGGCTGGTCGTTCCACCAGTATCCCGGCCCGGGATTCGAGGGCATCGGCGAGAACAGCGCCGAGTCGAGCTACTACACGTGGGTCGATCAGCACGACACGTTCGGGCTCGGACGCAACGTGCCGCTGTCCACCGGCAACCTGAACGACGGGCTGATCGCGTACGCGAACGGACGCATGGTCGTGCTGCGCGTGCCGTATCCGCTGGGGTTCTACGCGAAGGGGCTCGACGGCCGCATCGACGATCCGAACGGCGGCTGGAAGGGACGCGGTCTCTGGGCGGCCAACGGCGATCGCACGCCGTGGCTCATCGAGGGCGGCAAGGGAACGGCCGCTGGCCGCGCATTTCCAGCTGCGGCCGGATCCGCTGGCGAAGTAGCGCTGCGAGTGTCCAGTGGCGGCGCTGGCGCACATTGGACGACGGCGATGGAACGCCTTCTGTCCAACGACGGTCAATCGGAGCTGGCGGTCAGCGGTCCAGCATCTCTCGCGGCTTTCACGGCGGGCGCGAGCGTGTCCGGCACGTCGGTGATAGCGATCACGGCTTCGGCCAGAACACGAGTCACAGGTTTCGATTTTCGCCATCCGTTCTTCGGCGACGACGGCGTCCTCCGGATACGGCGCGGAGGTCTTGGGCCGGGGTATCGTGATCGCCGCGATCACGCGTCCGCCAGAACGCGATACTGCCGCCATTCGATGTTCACCAGGCGTTCCTCGGCGACGTCACCCGGTAGCAATGGCGATGCGGTCTTGCTCGACGGCGTCAGGCGACTCATTTGTTGGTGTCCAGAGACGTTACCGGGCATCCTGGTCGACAGCGATTGCCCGGACCAGCGCGGACGCCTTGAAACTCAGATGTCGGTCTGGACTGTCATTCGCCGCCGGGATCACCCATCCGCACCTGGCACGACGGACGTGGCGTCGGCCCAGTTCGTCGTCGGAGCGTCGGGCGCGCCCGTCACTTCAGGTCCATCGCATCGCCACATTGCGCGCAGCGGCGGTGGATCGGCGGGGCGATCGGTACCTGGCGGACGCAGGTTGGGCATTCAAGGAGGCACGCTGCTATCGTTTCGCCCGCAGTATCGTGTGCTCTTGCGGGAACAGGCCGCTGAGACGCGCGTTGGCTACGGCTTCGTGGCTTCACGCGGGCGCGAACGAACAGCTTTATCGCGTGCAGATGAACCAGCGCATCGAGGTTTCCGTTTACGGTGTTCCATGACGACGGCGCTCGCCCCACGCCAGGTACGGGAGCAACGCGGGGCTTCGGGCTCAATCGGCGTGGGTGCGGATCTCTTGTCGACCAGCGCCGCCGAAAAAGATCTGGGCGACGGCTCGCACGCATGCGCTGCACAGCGTCAGCGATCGCGTTCAACGTGTCGGTCTGCAGGCGCAGGTGGATACAGATCGCATCGAGGCGTGCGGCTTCGTCGTCGTCGGTGATCCAGATCCGGCCGCGTCTGGGACAAGGCGGACATGCTACGCCTTTTAATCACTGGCAACAAGGTGCGCGGTGCCGATCTGTGAACCTTGCCTCGTCTGGCGTGGCGGACGCAAGGGGCGATGAGCGATTGAGTGATGCCATCTCACGGGCGGGGATTCAACCAGGTGTCGCGCAGAAGCTGCGGGCATGCGCAGGGACAGATTGCGCGGACACATGCGAAAACCGACGCGGAGGCGTTGCGTGCGAGGCTGTCTGCGTGCGTGAGTTAGAAAGAAAGGCTTGATGGTAACGGCGAGGGACAGAATCGAACTGTCGACACTACGATTTTCAGTCGTATGCTCTACCAACTGAGCTACCTCGCCATGGGCATACCGGCAATTGGTGACTTGGCGAGTTCGTGACTTGGTAGAATCACTCGCGTTGATGAATGCATTCGCCCATTCCACCAATTCGCCAACTCACCAATTGTACGGTCTACTCAGAACGCAGGGCAAACGGGGGAGGGCGATCGATCGATCGCGGATGAACGGCGTTCGAGTTCAGCTACTTCCAGAGTCCGCCGTTCTTCAGCCGGACGAGCTCCTCCCGGATCGGTCGTCTTGAAGCCGCGCGCCGCGCGTGGTTGACGAAGCCGGGCGTGATGCCGTGATCGCGGAGCCGCGACGATCTGCGAGAGCGTGAGATCCTTCAGGCCCAGCTCCTTCATGTCGGCGATGTAGTCGCGCCGACACGCCGTGGTCCTTCATGCGGACGAGATCCTCGAGCGGCACGTTCTTGATGCCCTGCGCGGCGAGGTCGCGGATGTACGTTCGCCGTGACGCCGTGATCGCGCACGCGAATCAGCTCCTCGGCGGTGAGCTTGTCGTAGCCGGCCGCCTTCATCTCCTTGACGAAGTCGGCGCGCACGCCGTGGTCGCGCACGCCGGATGTACTGCTCGAGCGTCGGTGAGATTCAGTCCGAGCCGCGTGATCTCCTGGACGAATTCCGGCGTGACGCCGTGATCCTTCGCACGCACCAGATCGTCGACCGTCGCGCTGCCAGAAGCCGGCCTGCTTCATGCCCTGGATGTAGCTCTGCGTGACGCCGTGATCGCGCGTGCGCACGAACTCGTCCGAGCGTCGTGCCGGTGATAGCCCTCGGCCTTCATCGCCTTGACGTAGTCCTGCGTGACGCCGTGGTCGCGCGTCGCGCACGAGATTCTCGAGCGACGCGGTGCGGAAGCCTTCCGCCTTCATGCCCTTGATGTAGTCGATGGTGACGCCGTGTGACTTTGCGCGCTGGATGTCGATCGAGCGTGAGCTTGTCGTAGACCCTCGGCTTTCAGATCGCGGATGTAGCTCGGGCCGACGTCGTGGATCGCGAGCTGGAAGCGGCGCCACAGCGGCAGGTCGTCACCGTAGCCGAGCTGACTTCATCTCGCCGACGTAGCGCGTCGCGCGGGGCGAACGGTGAACAGGCCCGGCGCCGCGGCCGTCGCGGAACGACCCTTCGCATGGCCATGCGTGCCGGCCTCGCGGCGCAGATCGAACTTCACCGTCGACGCCGTGAGCTGTTCGTCGTTGGCGGGAAGGCCGGACAACTCGTCAACCGGAAGCTCTGGCCCATGTTCCAGTCGCCGTTCAGTTGCCGTTGCGATTCCAGTCGGCGGGCGGGGTGGTGCGAACCTGGAGGAAGACCTTTCCCTGATGAAGCTCGGCCGTCCAGGTGCCGTGGATATCGGACTGCGCAGCCGCAGGCGCGGCCGAGAGCCGCGAACGGGCTAACAGACTGAAAGAACGGGACTAATCAGACTTCATCGACAGGCCCTCCTGGCACGTTGAGACGGACGGCGGAGCGGTTGATCGATTCGGAGGCCTATGCTGAGCTCACTAGGCACCGAGCGTAGTCGAGGGTGAAAGGGCTGCCCCGAGCCGTTGCCGAGCCGCTCGGCTAAAGCCTCGCGCTCAGTTAGACGGCGGCGGGTTCGGCGTCGCGGATCATGCCGAGCTCGCGGCGGACGCGATCTTCGATCGCCTTGCAGATGTCCGGGTTTTCCTTGAGGAACTGCTTGGCGTTCTCGCGGCCCTGGCCGAGCCGTTCGCCGCCGTAGGCGAACCAGGCGCCGGACTTCTCGATGATGCGCTTGTCGACCGCCGAGATCGAGCGAGATCGCCGGTCCGCGAGATGCCTTCGCCGTACATGACGTCGAACTCGGCTTCGCGGAACGGCGGCGCCACCTTGTTCTTCACCACCTTGACGCGCGTGCGGCCGCCGACGACCACGTCGCCGTCCTTGATGCTGGCGATGCGGCGGATGTCCATGCGCACCGACGCGTAGAACTTCAGCGCGCGGCCGCCGGTCGTCGTTTCCGGATTGCCGAACATGACGCCGATCTTCTCGCGCAGCTGGTTGATGAAGATGAGGCACGTCTTCGACTTCGAGACCGCGCCGGTGAGCTTGCGGAGCGCCTGCGACATCAGCCGCGCCTGCAGACCCATTTGCGCTTCGCCCATCTCGCCTTCGATTTCAGCCTTCGGCACGAGCGCGGCGACCGAGTCGACGACGACGACGTCCACGCCGTTCGAGCGGATGAGGACTTCGACGATCTCGAGCGCCTGCTCGCCGTTGTCCGGCTGCGAGACCAGCAGGTTGTCGAGATCGACGCCGAGCTTCTGCGCATGGCGGCGTCGAGCGCGTGCTCGGCATCGACGAACGCCGCCATCCCGCCAAGCTTCTGCGCTTCCGCGATCACCTGCAGCGCCAGCGTGGTCTTGCCGGACGACTCCGGCCCGAAGATTTCGACGACGCGGCCGCGCGGCACGCCGCCGACGCCGAGCGCGTAGTCGATGCTGATGGCGCCGGTCGAGAATGGCGTCGATCGGCTGGATGGCGCCCTTCTGACCGAGGCGCATGATCGACGCCCTTGCCGAACTGCTTTTCGATCTGGCCGACAGCCAGGTCGACGGCTCTGATGCGTTCACGATCTTGACGGTCGTCGCGCTCGAATCGTTCGACAGCGGCATGTAGTTGCTCCTTTATTGCGTCGCATCCGAAGCGGCGTTATTCTAGAGTTCGTGCCGAGGCGAAAGTCAAGCGCAATATCAGTGAACAATACGATGCTAGAAACCTTACTACATATCAGTTAGTTTACGTCATTGGACTTTCGCCACTAGACGGCCGTGCAGCATTCGCAGAACTGCTGCGCATCGCAGATGGTAAAGATCGCATGCCTAGCCCAATTGGCCACGCGCTCGCGGGACTCGCCGCGGCGTGGGCTGCCGACCTCGTTCCGAGGCGACCGCGCCTGGCGAACCGCGCCGACAGTCGCTTCGCCTTCTTCAACAGGGCAGGAGGACGGCTGACCGTTGCGTGCGTCGGTCTCGCCGTCGCTCCGTGATCTCGATCTGGCGTCTCAATCGCACCGGGCGTTTTACCCACAGCATCGGCGCCGTGATCGTCGTAACCATTATCGCGGGGCGCCGTGACAGGGTGGGTCACGTCGGCGAACCGTGACACCGAACGTCATCGGCGTCCATGCATCGCGCGTGTCGCAGCGATGTGCGCGACTCGCGTATGCCACGCACCTGCTGCTGGACTGGCTGGCCGTCGACACGCGCCTCCGCTTGGCCTTCAGGCTGCTGTGGCCGTTCAGCGAGGCGGTATCACCTCTCGGGCTGCGAATCTCTTTCCGGCGGACCGAACGGCGCAGCTCTCTTGTCGCTCGCAACGATCCGCACGAATGCTGGCAGCGATCGTGCTGGGAGCTGGCGATCATGCTGCCGATCGTCGTCGCTGTTGGCTGATACGCGTAAAAGCCCTGGCCCGGACTTGCGCCCGAGGTGTCCGCGCCGCGACCATGCGCCGAAGTAGGGGACACGGCCGGTAATTTCGGATCGCCGAGGCCGTCGTGCAGCACGTTGAGGATCGCCAGGCAGACGTCGAGGCCGATGAAGTCGGCCAGCGTCAGCGGGCCCATCGGATGGTTCATGCCGAGCTTCATCACCGTGTCGATCGCCTCCGGCGTGCCCACGCCTTCCATCACGCAGAAGATCGCCTCGTTGATCATCGGCATCAGGATGCGGTTGGCGATGAAGCCGGGGTAGTCCGCCGCTTCGACCGCGCGTCTTGCCGAGCGCTCGTGCACAGATCCGACGCGACGCGCATCGATTCGTCGGACGTGTCGCCTGGCCGCGAATCAGCTCGACCAGCGGCATCAGCGGCACCGGGTTCATGAAGTGCATGCCGAGCACGCTGTTCGGGCGCGTTCGGTCGCGGCGCCGAGCGTCGTGATGGAGATCGAGGAGGTGTTCGACGCGAGGATGACGTCGGCGTTTGAGCGATGGCGTCGAGGCCAGCGAACAGCGACTGCTTCGCCTCGACGTCCTCGACGATCGCTTCGACGATGTAGTCGGCGTCGGCCAAGTCAGTCGAGCCGAAGTCGCCGTCGAGAGCCGGCCGAGCGCTGCGTCGCGCGTCGGCTGCAGTCAGCTTGCCCTTCTCGACGAACTTTCGCGAGGCTCGTCTCGATCGATCGCCGCGCGCGCGATCCAGCATCGGCCGCGCGACATCGACGAGCCGCACGTGAATCCGGCCTGCGCGAACACCTGGGCGATGCCGTTGCCCATCGTGCCCGCGCCGACGACTCCGACGGTCTTGATCATCGTGACATCATGCCATCACGGCCCAACTGCACGGAGCTTCTCGGGCACTTCTGCAGAATCACCCGAGCACGCAGCGACCTCGCACCAAGCACCAGCAGGCACGACAGCACCCCGCACCCAGCACGAAGCACTTCAACGTCAGTTGACTAGAGTCTTCTCGACAGCGAGCGCCACGCCGTTGCCGCCGCCCAGGCACAGCGTCGCGATGCCGCGCTTCTGATTCCGCGCGCGCTCAGCGCATAAAGCAGCGTCGTCGAGGACATCGGCTGCCGCTGGAACCGATCGCGTGACCCAGAGCGCACGGCGCCGCCGTTCACGTTCACCTTCTCGGGATCGATGCTGAAGTTCGTTGAGCACGGCGACGGCCTGAGCCGCGAACGCTTCGTTGATCTCGAAGAGATCGACGTCTTTCGAAGCCCAGCCAGCTCTTTTGCGCGACGCGCTGTACGGCTTCGACAGGCGTCATCAGCACGAGCCTTCGGTGGAAGGCCGCTGGTCGCCTGTCCGACGATACGCGCCAGCGGCGAGAGGCCGAGCTCTTCGCGCGATCGGCCGCCATCGACCACGAGCGCCGAGGCGCCGTCGTTCACACCTGGAGCGTTGCCGGCCGTCACGGAGCCGTCGGTTCTTGAAGCGCCGGCTTCAGTCTGGCAAGCGTCTCGACCGTCGTTTCAGGTCGAATAGCCTCGTCGCGATCGACAGACGAGTGGAGCGCCCTTCTTCTGCGGGATCGTGATCGGTAGGAGTTCGTCCCGAAGCGTGCCGGCTTCTGTCGCCGCCGCCGCTCGCTGGCTGGCTGCGCGCGGCGTAGGCGTCCTGCGCGTCGCGGGTCACCTTGTAGATGTCGGCGACGGTTTCCGCCGGCATTGCCCATGTGGCACGTGCTCGAACGCGCACCACAAGCCGTCGTGGATCATCGAGTCCACGAGTTCGCCGTTCCCCATGCGCAGTCCTTCGCGCACGCGCGTCGAGCAGATACGGAGCCGTGACTCATCGACTCCATGCCGCCCGCAACCGACGACGTCGACATCGCCGGTGGCGATTCCCTGCGCCGCCAGCATCACCGCCTTCAGGCCGGATCCACAAACCTTGTTGATGGTGAGCGCGGCGACGTGGTCGGCCAGGCCGCCTCCGCAGGGCGGCCTGGCGAGCGGGATTCTGCCCCAGCACCGGCGCTGACGACGTTGCCCATGATGCATTCGTCGACAATCGCGGGCTCGATGCCGGCACGCCGGATCGTTTCCGCCACCAGCCATGGCGCCCAACTGCGGCGCGGTGAAGTCTCTTCAGCGCTCCAAGGAACTTCCCGGTCGGTGTTCGCACGGCGCTGACGGATGACGGAGTCCCTCATGTCATCCGGCTTTCAGATTCCAGGGTTCACGGTTCTCTGACCAGTATGCGTTCGATCGCGTCCGTGACCGAGCAGCGTTTCTCAAGCGCGTCAGGATGATGCCGGAGCTGCGCACGATTTCGCGCGCCCAGTGCGCGTCCGCCGCTCGACGATGAGGATGCGGGCCTCGAGCCGGACCGACGTCACACGTTCGAGATTTGGTCCGACGGCGGCGCGCCACGCGAAGCCGACCTTGCCGGGCGAGAGCGGCGCGTCGCGCAGCAGTTCGGCGAGTGCTCCTGGCAGCGCGTGCATGAGCGGACGCATAGGATCAGGGCTAGGCTCAGGGCTTAGGCTTAGGGCTCAGGGCTAGAGCTCAAAGACGAAGCCGCAAGCATTTCGATCCTATCATTCGCGTGTGCGTCTCGTGCTGGCCTCGGCTTCTCCGCGACGCGCGGCGTTGTTACGTGCCGCGGCGTTCGAGTTCGAGACGCGTGTCGTCGATATCGACGAGCGCGTGCGCAAGGATGAAGCGTGCGGTCGGCTACGTCAGCCGCCTCGCGTCGGAGAAGTCGGCGGCAGCGATAGAGCAGCTGAACCTAGAGAACCGGAGCGGAACGATCGGACGGAGCAGCTCGTGGTCATCGCCGCCGACACGGCGGTCGTCGTCGAGGGCGAGATTCTCGGCAAGCCACGCGACGACGGGCACGCGGGAGCGATGCTGCGACTGCTCTCGGCACGTCGTCACGATGTCATGACCGGCGTCAGCGTGCGCAAGGGCCGAACCGAACGGAATCGAGTGGAGACGACCGGCGTGGATTGCACCGCGCTGACCGAGCAAGACGTGGCATGGCACGTCGCCAGCTGGGAGGGAGGGACAAGGCGGGCGGCTACGCCATCCAAGGGTTGGCTTCGAGGTTCATTTCTCGAATCGAGGGATCGTATTCGAACGTCGTCGGGTTGCCCCTGGGCTGTGTCTGTGACCTGCTCCGATTGGTCACTTCCGCCTAAACTGTGATAGCCCTCCTGGCGTTTCAACGAATCAGCGCTGTGCAGAGTATTAACGTATGAAGGGCACCAGCGCATGGAGTTGAGGCCGGACCGCTCATTGCTCGTTCAGACACCTCTGGCGATGTCACGCGCCTCGGAGGAAGAGCTATCGCATCATGACGCTGAGATTGCCAGACTCGTGCGGATGACGCTCGAGGGCAATTCGACAGCTTTCGAGCAGATCATCATCCGATACGAAACCCGCGTCATGACACTGGCCGCGAGACTCTTGGGCGCAAGGGATGAGGCCCAGGATGTCGCACAGGAAGTCTTTCTTCGGGCGTTCAGGCTACTCCACCGCCTGGATTTGCGGAAGCCCGTGGAGCCGTGGCTGATGCAAATCACCGTCAACGTCTGCCGCAACGCCGCCCGCCAAAGACAGCGTCAGCGGAGCACGTTCGTCGGAATCGGCGAACCAGAAGCGATTGACCAGTCCGCGAGCCCTTACACGGGCGTAGCCCGACAGCAAGAGCGGGCCATTCTACAAAAGGGCTCTCGACAGCCTTCCGGAAAAAGAACGGCTGGCGATTCTCCTGCGCGACGTCGAAGGGACCGTCGACGGCAGAGGTCGCGTCCCTGCTGCGATCCTCTGAAACGACAGTGCGTTCTCAGGTCAGTCGAGGACGCTTGAGGCTCAAAGCGGCCGTCAACGGCTTGATGGGAGGCAAAGCGTGAGCTGCGGTTTTCCGAAGGAAATACTCGCGCTCCATGCAGGGGGCGACCTGTCGGAAGCTCAGCTGAAGAAGATCTCAGGCCATTTGCCGATCTGCGAGGACTGCCGACAGTTTCTCGAGCAGCTTCGCACCACGCAGACGCTCTTGAAATCGCTTCGCAGCGAGAAGCTTAGTCCCTCCGACTGCGTGCCCATGCGTCGAGAAGTCATGTCGCTCATCAACGAAGGGCGGGACGGGTCAGGATGGGCGCTCAGGATCGAACGAGCAATCATGCTCGGCTTCTGGCGGCGCTCATACTCATTAGCGGCGTTCGCTGTCTTCGTGGTCATATCGATCTCAGGGCTCGCCCAAATGCGACAGACGACACCGGCCACGTGGAGGTCTGCGGCGGTCTTCGACCGCGGGAACATGCTGCTCCGCCCGGAGGACTATCGAAACTGGACCTCGTGGCACCGTCGTCTCCGCACCAATCTAGCGACGCCGGGTACAGGTGCGACCAGCACAACGCCTATAGCGTCTACATCAATCCCATGGGCTATCGAGAGTACGAGAAGACCGTGGTAGATTCCCGACGGCACGGTGATGGTCTGGGAGGCGTTCACCCGAGAGCCTGACACTGCGCCTCGTCCTCACCAGCAATCCAGTCTCCTCGTCTCGGTCAAGGACAGTTCACGATTCGGGGGAGGCTGGGGATTCTTCGACTTCACTGGCCCCGGGGGGCCGCAATACCCAAAGCACAGGTCCTTCCAGAATCGAGCGGGTGCCAGAGGTGTCACCGGCGTGAAGCGGAGACAGACCACGTGTTCACGCAGTTTTACCCCGTCCTGCAGTCTGCCCGTCGCGCCAGGGGTGCATCGTACGGATAACTGATCGCTGGTACGCGGTTGCCAAAGTTGCATCGCGAGTGTAGTCGGGCTATTCTGTCGCGACGCATCTCCTGGAAGTCCTTATGACACATCGATATATCAAGATTGGCGCCGACCGTGTTCGTGCCTGGCGCTCGCTTTTGCCGGCCTCTTCTGGACCACGCTGCGAGGGGGCACCGAGTACTTCATGCACGTCAGCGAAGTCCTGCCGAACCGGCAAGCCTGGGAAGGAAAGACGCTGCAGCTGCACGGATACGTCATTCCCGGTTCGATCTTCCGGAAAGCCGACTCACTGGATACCGGTTCAAGGTTCAAAACTCGCCGATTCGCTCGGCTGGCCCACAAGGCGGCGTGATTGAAGCGTCCTATACGGGCATCGTCCCCGACACGTTCAAGGGCGAAGCCGAGGTGGTCTTGAAAGGCCGGCTCTCGGCGGAAGGTTTCCACGTCGATCCCAACGGCGTGGTCGCCAAGTGCCCGTCCAGCTACGAAGAGAAGGCCGCGTCAGGATCATAGTGTCATGGCTTCATTAGGAACGTTCCTTCTTCTCGCAAGCTTTGTCGTTTGCAGTTATGCCGCAGCGATCTCGGTCGCTGGCGCTCGACGCGGGTCGCGGCGGCTGATTGAAAGCGGCATCGGCGCCTTCTACCTCGTGACGGCGTTGATGACCGTGGCGTCCGCGGTGATCGATCAACGCGTTTCTCACCAACGACTATCTCGATCAAGCTACGTCGCGCACTACTCCGATAGCGTGCAGCCGCTGTTCTACAAGATCACGTCGTACTGGGGCGGGCTCGACGGCTCGATCATGTTCTGGGTGTTTCTGCTGTCGGTCTTCGGCGCGCTTGCGGTTTACGTCAACCGCGAGCGGCACCGCGAGCTGATTCCGCTACGTCGTCGCGACGATCTCGGTGGTGCAGATGTTCTTTCTGTTCCTGATGGTCGTGCACAAGAACCCGTTCACGACGTTCCTGGTCGCGAGCGCCCGGTGACGGCGAAGGCCTGAACCCGCTGCTGCAGAACTACTGGATGGCGATTCATCCGCCGTCGCTCTACACCGGGTTTCGTCGGGATGACGATCCCGTTCGCGTTCGGCATCGCGGCGCTGATCACCGGACACCTCGACGACTCGTGGCTGCCGCGCCGTCCGCCGCTGGACGATGGTCAGCTGGCTGTTTCTGTCGTTCGGCCTCACGCTCGGGATGATCTGGGCGTACGAAGAACTCGGGTGGGGCGGCTACTGGGGCTGGGATCCGGTCGAGAACGCCGGCCTGCTGCCATGGTTCACGGCGACGGCGTTCCTGCACTCGGTGATGGTCCAGGAGCGCCGCAGCATGCTGCGCGTCTGGAACGTCACGCTCGTCATCGTCACGTTCTTTCTGACGATCTTCGGCACGTTCATGACGCGTTCGGGCGTCGTGCAGTCGGTGCACGCGTTCGGCGAGGATCCGGTCCTCGCGCGGCTGTTCACCGTGTTCATGGTGGCGATCCTGACGTTCAGCTTCGGTCTGGTCATCTACCGCCTGCCGCTGCTTCGGGCGCGCAACGAGCTGGATTCGTGGATGTCGCGCGAGGCGGCGTTCCTCGTGAACAACTGGATTCTGCTGTTCTGCGCGCTCTTCGTCCTGTTCGCCACGATGTTCCCGACGCTCAGCGAGGCGATTACGAAACATCGCTTGACGGTCGCGGCGCCGTTCTTACAACCAGCTGGATGGCTGCCGGTCGGGCTTGGTCCTCCTGTTTCTGACCGGCGTCGGCCCGCTGCTCGCATGGCGGAAGTCGACGCTGTCCAACGCCAGACAGCAGTTCTTGTGGCCGGTGTTGTCGGCTGTGGCCGGCTGGCGCTGTGCTCGCGGTGCTGGGCGTCCGCTTTTGGGCGTCGGGCCTCTGCTTTGCTCTATGCGGTTTCGTGACCGGGACGATTACGCAGGAGTTCTGGCGGGGCGGCCTGGTGCGCCGCAAGAACACTGGCAGCGACTTCCTGACGGCGCTCATCGGGCTCGTGGTCACGGAACAAGCGGCGGTATGGCGGCTACATCGTGCACGTCGGCGTCGTGCTCATCTTCCTGGGATTCGCCGGTAACGGCTACAAACGCGATCGCGCAGGTGCTGCTGAAGCTTGGCAGAGCAGACGACTCTCGGCCGTTACACGCTGCGCAACGACGGCGTGAAGATCAGCGACGACGGCCAGAAGCAGATGGTCACGGCGTACATCAGCGTGTTCGAAGGCGGCAAGCAGATCGACACGATGTACTCCGGCGCGCTGGTTTTTCCGCAAGCACGAGCAGGAACCGACGACCGAAGTCGGCGATCCGCCGCACGTTCGCTGAAGATCTCTATCTCGTGATCAGCGTTCGACCGCCAACAGCTCGCGATCGCAGTCGGCGACTCTCCAGATCGTGATCAACCCGCTGGTCAACTGGATCTGGCTTGGCTTCGGCGTCATTGCGCTCGGCACCGGCATCAGCGCTGCTGCCGGAACGGAGCTATTCGTTCGCGCTTGGCGAAATTGCGGGCCGAGGCGGCGGCAACGACGGCGGCGCTGCTCGCTCGTGCTGGTGGCGCTCGCACGCGACACCGGCATTCGCACAGCATGGAGACGGCGGCAACGAAAGCGCGCAGACGCTCGCTTCTACGCGCGCACGCAGCTGGAGCGACAGCTGCAGCATGAAATCGTCTGCACGTGCGGCACCTGCGGCCACGCCAGCATCGGCGGAGTGCCGCAAGGACCCTGTGCCGTGTCGCACAAGCATGCGCGGCGAGCTCGCCGCGATGATCGATCAGGGCAAGTCGCACGACGAGATCATCCAGGCGTTCGTGACGCTCTACGGCAGTGAGGAGATGCTCGGCGCGCCGATCAACAAAGGATTCAACCGGCTGGCCTGGCTGATCCCGTACCTGGTCGGCGCGACCGGCGCCGTCATCGTCGGCTTCGCGGCGCACGCGTGGTCGCGACGCCCGCCGACCTCGCCGAACGAGGCACAACGCGCGATGACGCCGACCTCGAAGAACGCCTCGACGATGAGCTCAGAAACCTCGACTGAGACGTCGCCTGTTCCGCTGAAGACCGGCTCAACGCCGAACCCGTAGCGACTCCGGCCTGGCAGCCCTGGCAGTTCTTCAGTGCTGGCGGCGCTTGGGGCGGCGACCGCCGCGCTGTTCTGCCACACGCGGCCAGGGTCTCACTGCGGTGATCCTGCTGACCGTGCTGATGGCCGCCACCGCGCCTGGTCGGCCTTGCGGCGCTTCGGCATGCTGCGTCCGCTGGTTTCCCCGGAAGACGACCGGACCGCGATGGTGCGGCCGGCGGACCGGAGTCGCGCTCGAGCGCGAAAGATGCTGGCGCTGCGGCCGATCAAGGAGCTCGAGTTCGATCGCGCGATGGGAAGCTGTCGGAAGCCGACTGGCAAGAGATGTCCGGCCGGCTTCGGGCGCGCGCGGCTCGCTTGATGCGACAGCTCGACGCAGGCGCCAGACTACCGCGATCAGATCGAGCGAGATCTTGACAAATCGGCTTGAACGGTGGCGACCGCCCAACCCGTCGCCCAGTCCGTGCGGGTCGTGCGGGACGGCTAACGACGCGGACGCGCGATTCTGTAAGCGCTGCGGACAGAAGCTCGTGAAACACGCCGAACTCGCCATCACGGAGGACACTGGGGACACTGTCGGGTGGAGCTGCTCCTCTTCGCTGCTGGCGTTTGCTCGTGATTGGTCGGTGCCGCTTTCAGCGCAGTTCCAGATGCCCGACCCCAAGCAGATGTCCGGCATTCCGCGTCCGGTGAGCGGATCTGCCGGACGGAACCGTCTCGGTCCGTCTGATTCGCGGCGACTGTCCGAACAACATCACCGACTTCCCGGTGGAAATGCAGGCCGGCGGGAAATCGCGCACGGTGAAGACAGACGACTCCGGACGTGCCGAGTTCAGAAATCTACCAGCCGGAGAAACCTCAAGTTCGTGGCAGTGGTCGACGGCGAGCGTCTGGAGTCGCGAGTCATTTCCGGCTCCAACCCAGGGTGGCATTCGCCTGATGCTGGTGGCGACCGACAAAAGCAAGAAGCCGCAGACGGAGCCGGCGTGCTCCGCCGTGAGCGGCCTGGTCGTCCTCGGAAACCAGTCGCGCATCGTCCTCGAGCCCGGCGACGAGGTCGTAGCCGTCTACTACCTGCTCGACATCGTCAACAACGCGCGCGTGCCGGTGAACCCGCCAGCCGCCGTTCTGCTTTCGACATGCCGGCACGGGTGCGTCGGAACGAGCTTGTTGCGCGGTTCGTCACCGCAGGCAAGCGTCGATGGCCCGCATGTCGTCGTCCAAAGCCCGTTCGCGCCGGGACGAACGCTGGTGCAGGTCGCCTGCGAGCTTTCAGTCGCGAGCGCCTCACTGCAGCTGACGCAGCGGTTCCCCGCCGCGCTGGAGCAGCTCGCGGTCGTCGTCAAGAAGCTGGACGATACGAAGCTCGTCTCGGCGCAAGTTTCATCGCAACAGGAAATGACCGCCTCGGGCGAAGCGTTCATCGCCGGGACCGGAGGCGCCGTCGCGGCCGGACAATCGATCAATCTTTCTCTCACGAACCTGCCACATCACAGCGCCGTGCCCCGGTGGACTACGTTGACGCTCGCCAGTCTCATCATTCTTGGCGGGGTATGGTTGTCGAACCGCGGACCGGACGGCGATTCGCGGGCGGCGGAGCGCAAGCGCCTCATCACGCGGCGGGACAAGCTGTTCACCGAGCTCGTTCGACTCGGAACACGATCGAAGAACGAATCGCGTCAGTCAGGCTCGATACGAGGCTCGACGCCAGGAGCTGGTAGCAGCGCTGGAAAGCATCTACGGCTCCCTGGACAGCGACGACATGGACCCTGGCCCCGATCGCTCTGGTCTCGCCGCGTGACGATCGATTTCGACCAGGTGCGGCTGGTCGATGTTTCACGACACTTCGGACGCCGCCGCGCTGTGGCGCGCGTCACGCTGTCGGCGCGCAGCGGCGAGATCGTCGGCCTCCTCGGCCCCAACGGCGCCGGCAAGTCCACGCTCATCGGCATGATGGCCACGCTCGTGACCCCAGCACCGGTGAGATTCGCTATGGAGACGCCGTCGCGCGACGGCTTGGCGGGGCCCTGCGGGCACGCATCGGGCTGCTCGCGCACGAGCTGCACCTCTATCCAGAGCTGTCGGCGCGGCAGAACCTCAGATTCTTCGCCGAGCTGCACGGCCTCGACGTCCGGCACGCGATTGACGCGCGCGCTCGACGGCGCCGGCTCTGACCGATCGAGCCGACGACGACGTCTCGTCGTTCTCGCGCGGGATGCGCCAGCGTCTGGCACTGGAGCGAGCGCTCCTGCATCGGCCGCGACTGGTTCTTCTCGACGAGCCATTCACCGGGCTCGACGATCGCGCGGTGAGAATCGTGTCCGAACGCCTCAGACAACTGGCCGGCGATGGCGCGATCGTCATCCTCGCCACCCACGATCTCGATATTGCCGACGGCCTGGCGACGCGAATCGCGATCGTGCGTGACGGGCGGCTGGTCTCCGACGAGCCGGGCAGTTCTGATCTTCGCCGGCGTTATCGCTCGACGGTGGGCGGCGCGTGACATTCACCAAAGTCGCCGCGCTCGTGCTGAGAAAGGACTTCGCCATCGAACTGAAGAGCGGCGAGATTCTGTACTACGACCCTGTTCTTCGCGGTTTCGTGCGTGCTGATTTTCGCACTTGCGTTCGTCAAGGAGGGGACTCCGATTGAAGGCGCCGGAGCCGGCATCCTGTGGATCGCGGTCCTGTTTGCGGGCAATCTGGCGCTCGGCCGGACGTTCGAGCGCGGAGCGCTACGGCGAGACGCTGCGGGCGCTGCTGCTTGCGCCGGCGCCACGGTCGGCGATCTACGTGGGAAAGCTTCTCGGAATCGTCGCTGCTGTTATCCGTGACTGAGCTGTTCGTGACGCCGCTGGTGGCGTTCTGTTTTCACGCGCCGCTTTTCGCACGTCCTGTCCACATGGTCGGCGTTGCTGGTCCTGGGCACGCTGGGGTTCTCGTCGGTCGGGACTCTCTTCGCCGCGATGCTGGTCCGGGCGCGCAGTCGCGACGTGCTGCTGCCGATCCTGTTGTATCCGATTACCGTTCCGGTCATCATTGCAGGCGTATCTCGGGACGTCGGCGCTGGTGCAGTCGCCCACAGACGAGCCGATGGCCACTGCTGTGGATCGCGATGCTGATGTTTTTCGATGTCGTGTTCGTGACGCTCGCGTTGTGGATGTTCGAGCCGTTGATGATCGAATAGAGCGACGAGCGGATGGTCGTAACAAGTAAAGCCGAGAGCCGAAGGCTGCGATGGTCAGCCATGCGAAAGCTTTTACACCTCGCGTCAGACGGCCGCGATGTTCGCCTACGCGCCCATTGCCATCAATGCCGCGCCGTACGAATCGACGATGCTCCTGGTTCAGAAGATCTTCTACTTCCACTTCGCAACGTGGATGGCCCTGACGGCGGCCATTGTCGTCTGCGGCGATTGGCAGCGCCCTCTACCTCTTCAAAGGCAACGCTCGAGCGGATCGGCTCGCAGTTCGCGGCGGCCGAACTGGTGGTCATCTTCGGCGCGTTCGGCCTCGCCAGTGGGCTCGGTCTGGGCGAAGAAAGCCTGGGGCATCTGGTGGGCGTGGGACGCCCGGGTCACGATGGCGTTGATGGTCGAATTGATCTTCATCGGCTACCTCCTCGTGCGGAGATTTGGAGGACCAGGCGCCGAGAAGCTGGCGGCGGCGATGGGCATCTTCGGCGCTGCGACCGCGCCGTTCGTCTACAAGTCGGTGGACTGGTGGCGCACCATTCATCCGCAAGACGAGTGTGATGAAGACGCTCGGCGAGCGCGTCACCCGAGCATGTGGAGCGTGGTCTGGTTCTGCACGGCGGCGTTTCTGCTCCTCTTCGTGTTGCTGCTCACCCTGCGAGTTCATCTCGAAGAGCAGCGCGCCGCGCTGGATCGACTCTACCTGGAGGCCGAGGGCTGACAATGATTCGCCGGTTGGTGGCAACATTCTTCGTCTTCGCTCTTGCTCGTCTCTCCAACGTTCGCATTTCAGCCGCCGGCACCGCCGGAAGGCTTCGTCCAAGCTGAACGAGGTGCCGCCGAGCGAGCAACTGCCTGCCGCGCCTCTCGTCATTGGCGCGTACGCATTTTTCCTGGTGCTCATGGTCGCCTACATCTGGTCCATAGGCGCGCCGGTTGAACAAGGTTGAGAAGGAGATGGTGGCCTTGCAGCGCAGTGGATCGACGCGGAGCGGAGCATCGTGACCGCCGGGCACTTCATCTTCATCCCCGCCGTCCTGCTGATCGGCGATGGTGCTCGGCTGGATTCTTGGATCGCGTGCGGCCAGAGATGCCTACGCAGCTGAGCTCAAGCGCCGAGAGGAACGCGCTGCCAAACTGGCGGGAAGGGCATGAGAGGCGGGAACGGCTGAGACCCTCGGCTGAAGCCTTCGCGCTCCCACACTATCTGCCAACTGCCAACCGCTGCGCGAGTAACGTCGGGAAGACCTGCCTTGACGATCTTCAGCTGCGTATCGTCCACGTCGTACGGAACTCGAAACAGCTCCACCCGCCGTCGGTCGCCGTCGACGATGGCGTAGGCAGCCCGTGGATCGCCGTCGCGCGGCTGACCGACCGCTCCCGGGTTGATGAGATATTTCGACCCTTCGATGAGCTCAACGTGAGTCTTGTCGGAAGCCGCCGGTCTCGCCGGTGTCCAGAGCCGCTCCGCGGACAGCTCGAAAACGGCCGGGCAATGCGTGTGTGCCGAACAAGCACAGCGGCCTGGCGTGACGCCTTGAGCGCGCGCGCAGCGTCAAGCTCGTCGAAGAGATAGAGCGTCCTCGTCGAAGGGCGACCCGTGGCAGATTTCTACCAGCTCGTTGACATTTTGAGGACCGCACGGCAGCGCCGCGAGGCCAGGCACGATGCTCGGCGGACAGCACATCGAACGTCCAACGCGCGCGCGTTCTTGCGCCACCGTGTTGAAGCCACTCCGCCCGTTCGAGCCCGCACGCCACCTTGTCGTGATTCCCGCGGACGATGGCAACGGGCGCCAGGTCGCGCAAGCGGTCGACGACGGCATTCGGATCGGGGCCATATCCAACGAGATCTCCGAGCACCAGGGTCTTGTCGTATCGCCTGGCGGCGGCGTCGGCGAGGCACGCCTCGAGGCCTCCAGATTGGCGTGGATGTCGGTCAGAACCAGGTAGCGCATGAAGAGTGCACACATGCTAACGGCGAACGGCTCGACGTATAACAGGAAAGGATAGAGGCCAATCCGTTGGCACCGTGGCCAATCGTTCATCTGCCTGACTGATCCGAAGCATCTGGCTGCCACCGAGAGCGTCACGATTCGAGCCAATCGACGACCTCGTCCACCAGCGCTTCGATGCCAGCTCGTCCAGCATCGACCCGCCGGTGGGCTTCCTGATAGCCGCGCGACGCTGATGATAAATGCGCTCGAGCTCAGAACGATCGGCAGCGAGCGGCCGGCGCTTGTCGGACGGAAGGCGGGCAATCACGCGGTCGAGAGGAGCGTCGAGCCAGACGGACACGCCGTTGGCGTTGATCGCCGCACGATTGGTCGGATCGACGAATGTGCCACCACCGGTCGCGACAACGAGATGCCGCTGCGGCAATTGTTCGAAGAGCGACGGCACGCTCCACGGCCCTGAAATGAGGCTCGCCATGTCTGGCGAAGATATCGGCGATGGTCATGTGCTCCACGCTGTTCGATGAGATCGTCGATGTCGAGCGCCTCCCAATCCGAGCGCGCTTGGCCAGCGCTCGCGCGAGCGTCGTCTTGCCCGCCGCCATGAAGCCAACCAGATACAACCTTGTCGCCTTTCACGCCGTCAGCCGCTCCAGTGTCTCGAAAAAGCCAGGATACGAAATGGCCACTGCCTCGCTGCCGGTGATCGTCGAAGGACCCGGCTGCGCCAAGCGCGGCGATCGCCAACGCCATGGCGATTCGGTGGATCGTCGTGGGCATGCGCCCACCACCCGCAGGGATGCCGGAACCGTGGACCGTGAAGCCGTCGGGCGTTTCATCCGCCGGGATTCCAAGATTACGCAGCCCGGCTACGAGCGTGGCGATCCGAGTCGCTTTCCTTGACGCGGAGCTCGGCGGCTCCGCGCACGGTCACTTCGCCGTGATGCGCCGCGAGAGCGGCAAGTCGCCGGCAGTTCGTCAATGAGTCCTGGCACTTCCGCTGGAAGGATTTCCACGCTGCGCATTTCGCTGCGCTTGCCACCAGGATCGATCCCGTGGGCTCCCCGCCTTCCACGCTGCGACGGATGGACGCTGACGCTTGCCCCAAATCGCCGCAGCACGTCGATGAGCGCCGTTCGCGTGGGGTTCAGTCCGACGTTTTCGACCTCGATCTGCGACCCGGGCAGCGGCAGCGGCGGCCACCATCAGAACGCTGCGGACGAGAAAGTCGCCCGGAACCTGACAGATTCCGCGCCGTCGAGCCGCTGGCGTCCCCGGACCGACAGCGGTCGAAGCCAGTTACGAGTGACGCGTAGCGCCGAACGCAGCAAGCGCCCGTTCCGTATGGTCGCGGGTTTCGGCGGGCTCGGTGACCGATGTCACGCCGTTTGCATAGCAGTCCTGCCAGCGAGCACACGCCGACTTCACTTGAGCGCTCGGCACCGGCGGTAGTCGATACGGCCGCAAGCGGCGTCGCCGTGGACGACCAGCGGGCGCGTGGCCGTTCGTGGCTTCAATACGGGCGCCCATTTGTTCGAGCGGCTCGATGACCCGCTTCATGGGGCGCCGCGACGGCGAGGCGTCCCCGACCAGAGTCGAGACGAAAGGTTGACCGGCCAGTATTCCGACAAGCATTCTCATCGTCGGTGCCGGAATTCCCGGCGTCGGGGGAACGACTGGGCGAACGGAGGCCGGTTCAATCCTCGTCCGAGTATCGTGACGGCGCCGTCGGCATCAGTCGCAGCTTCGACTCCCAGGTGTCGCAGGCAGGCCAGCGTGGACTGGCAGTCGGCGCCTGGGGGATACCCGACCAGACGCGACGCATGCCATGTGCTTGCGCGGCGAGCCAGAGCGTATCGGTGTGAAATGGACTTATCGCCAGGAACACGGAACCGGCCTCGAACGCATCGGGCCGGACCAATTGTCGCGGCGGGCATGCGGCGATCTTACGCTATGATTAGCCGCCTTCGCTTCGCTTTGGCGGGCCTGGGCGGCCCTCACCGTCACATGATGGTTGACAAACCGACAGGTGGTTCGACTCGAGATTCACGAGTGCCGTCGAAATGCGTGGACTTCGTCCAGGTCGTGAGCGATCACTTCGGTCGAACTGTCGGGTTCGACGAGCGACGCCGTTCACTGGGTGGGTGTGGCCATCCGCGAGTCGGTCATCAACGCCATCAAACATGGCAACCAGCAACGACACGTCGAAGCATGTCTTTGTCGAATTCTTGAGTGCACCGGGCGACGAGCCGGGATCTGCGATTCTTGTCCGCGATCAAGGCGAGGGGTTCGATCCGGTTCTGTCGCCGACCCTCTTGAACCGCACAACCTCCTCAAGGCAAGCGGTCGCGGGATCTTCCTGATCCGGAATTTCATGGATGAAGTGCTGTTGCGGCGCGCGCCGGAAGGCGGGATGGAAGTCCGGATGGTCAAGCTGCTGAATCCGGGCGGTCGCAACGGCGATCAGCTTTAGGCCCGATTGGCTGTCGATCCTCTGTACCTTCCACCGCCACCGAAGCGGTCGTTCGCGCAGGCGCTATATCAACTCGCCCACTTTGGTCGCGACATTTCGCATCAGCAAGAGGAAGCATCGATCTCGTCACCGAGGTCGATGTCGCCGTTGAAAGGATGGTCCGGGAGCTCATAAGCGAACGGCTTCCCGATCATCAGGTCCTCGGCGAAGAGTTCGGCGGCGCCAAGAACATCCCTCCAGGACCCTGCTGGTGCTGGACCCCATCGACGGAACGACGAATTACGCGCACGGCCTGCCCATCTTCTGCGCCTCGCTTGCGCTGGAAATCAACGGCGTCGCCGAGGTCGCCGCGATCTTCGATCCAAACCGCCAGGAGCTGTTCACTGCCGAGCGAGGCGGCGGCGCGTTCGTCAACGGGCAGCGCTTGCGTAGGTGTCGGCTGCCGATACGCTGGTCGACGCGCTCCTGGTCACCGGCTTCCCGCACGACGTGCACCAGCGCGTCGACGAAATCGTCGGGCTGTTCGGCGCGTTCGTCGGTCGAGCGCGTGCGGTCCGTCGACTGGGCTCGGCGGCGATCGACCTCTGCTACGTTGCCGCCGGGCGCATGGATGGATTCTGGGAACAGGATCTCAAGCCTTGGGACGTCGCCGCCGGGCGTTGATTGTCGAAGAGGCCGGCGGCCGAGTCACGAATTGGAAGGCGACGGCGTTCTCGTCCCGCTCGGCTGAAGTGCTCGCCTCGAACGGCCGACTCCACCGACGCGATGCTGGCCTCGATAGACGAATATCGTCGTGGTCGATCGTTGAGTCTGCCTGAGGGCCTTCCCCGAGTATGCTCGTTCGTCGCAGCCTCAGGCGATTCCCGGCCGGGGCCGTTTACTGTCGACTGCGAAGGACGCTCTTAGTTGCCAGCGAGAGACACGCGAGGCGGAATTGCTGGCTTTTCGTCATGTCTTTTTGCCGCAGCGGCTGGCATTCCTTCTGCTAGACAGCCGGACAGGAGCGTGCCTATGACCCGTCGTCTGCTGTTGTCGCTATGCGCAATCGGGGTGCTCAGCGGTTTTGTTGTCACGCCCGGTCGTGTCGGCTCCAGCAATCGGTCAACTTCTACTTGGGTGCCTTCAATCCCACAGGGAACACAGACGGACCTCGACCGATCGCGGCGTTGACGATGTGCTTTTCCAGAACGCCGATTTCCTGGCGCTTCGATTTCGACGATTTCAACGGCGTGACCAGTCGGAGGCGAGTATCTGGTTGGCTTGGGCGACTTCTTCGATGCCGGGCTTGGGGATAGGCTATTACCAGCAGACGCACGCATTGCGACGGACCTTGATTTCACGACTTCCGAACGGGTCGCCAATCGATGGCCGATCTCAAGCTGCGGATCGTGCCGGTGTGGGCGACCGTTCGCTATCTGCCGCTCGGCCATCACGACGCGATCACGCCGTACGTCGGCGGCGGTGTCGTCATCTACAACTGGCGCTACAGCGAAACGCGGCGACTTCGTGAACGTCGACGGCGACATCGTCAACGGGACGTTCACCGGGAAGGATACGACCGTCGGGCCGGCCGTTCTCGGCGGCGTGCGTGTGCCCCGATTGAAAGGTTGGTATCGGCGGAGATTCGGTGGCAGGGTGGCAAAGGCGACTTGCCAGCGGATCAAACACCTTCGCCGGCTCGAAAATCAATCTCGGCGGATTCAACTATCTCTTCACGGTAGGCGTGAATTTCTGATTGGGCGGCCGGCAGTCGTCACGGGCGATGAATCGGCGGGCGCCGGCGATACAGCACAACGCCGGCGCCTTCACACATCCGATCGAATCCTTCCAGAAAGACGGCCTCTCCCTCGCAATCCTTGCCAGCATGTCGCCACCCTCGGCTTTCTCCTCGATGAGAAGCCATCCGGCGTACGGTTTCGGCCAGTCGAGCGCGGCCAGCCAGATGTCTCCGTTTCCTTCGTGGAGGAAGTCTCGAATCGCGAAACCGTCGTGCGACATCTCCTGCATGTAGTGACCGAGCGACCCCATGCTCGCCATGATCTTCTCGCCGTCGTAGTCTTCGTGGAGACAGTCGGTCACGCGCTGGCGAACAGGGACGTTCGGCCGATCCCACTGGGCTTCGAGAACCATGGACGCCGACGAATCGAGCGGCCGAACCTCATACGACAGGACAAGGGCGACAACGAGAAGAGCTGGAATTGCGGCTTCGCCTGAAGCTCCCACGAACACGCCAGCGCCAATAGCCACGAGCGGAATCATCGGAATCATGTACCGGATTCCGGAATGGATGCCCTCTGAAGAACGCGACCAACGGTAGCCGCTGCGCTCGCGAGAAGCGCCAGCGTGATCAGCGAACCGGCGCTCCGCCGGTCCACGATCGCACGAATGAGCAGGAGACAGCAGTCCGATTGAGGCAACCGTCATCGTCAACGGTCCAGTCAGAACTCCGAGCGCCCCATCCGACTTCTTCGAGCGCTGCCAGTGGCAGACCCGAGGCTTTCGTTTTCAGGAACGAAGAAGCCACTGATCGCGACCCATTCACCGGTGACCACGCGGCTGGAGATGACGAACAGGATGATGGCAAGTGCTGGATAGACGGCGACATTCGCTACTCGGCGAACAGCTTCGAACGGTGAACGGCCTTGTCGCCATAACACCCAGCCGGACACGAGCAACGCACAGGCCACGACAAGCCACGCTTCGTACCGGTGTGGTACGGCAAGCGTCAGCGCATATCCGACAAGATGGCTTTCAGGGCCACCACGGTGTGCTGCCGTCCACCGAATGAAGCATTGCAAGACTCACCAATGTCAGCCCCAGGAACAGCGGCTCGGTCATCGGTGTCGCCCGCAGATACAGAACATTTGGGTTGAGGGCGAAGACCGCAGACGCAGCGACAGCCGCAGGCGATGATTCCGTGAGGTCGAGGACGATTCGCGCAATCGCACCGGCCGCCAACGCGAACGACAAGACGGGACATTGCGACTGCCGCAGGCACCAGTCCGATAGAGCCAATCAATTTGCACCGGCAGGAAGTTCAGCGCAGATGAGGCAGCGGCAGCCAGCACCGGCGCCGATCTGCTGCCATCCCGGCGTGACGCTGTCGAGAATTCGTCGTGCGACGACGAGGTGGCCTCGAGCATCGTAGTGGCTCAGCGGTCAATCCGAGTTGGTGGTGGTGGAAGGCGACCGTCGCGCCGACGATGCCCGCGACGGCGGCGATCGTCCACGGTAGAACGTGCTGGCGCGACGGTATAATCACGCGCTTATTGTATGGGCAGACTCGTCGATCGAATCCAGGCGCTCGCTCTTGCTCTTGGCGCACCGGGTCTCTTTCCTGGTCGCCGTCCTCGATTCGTCCATTCTCTCGCTCCCGGAAATTGCCGACCTGCTGGTGATCTGGATGGTCGTCCAGCACCAAGAGCCGGCTCGTGCTGTACGCCTCGAGCGCCACTATCGGATCGATCGTGGATGCCTCGCGCTCTACTACATCGGCCGCCGAGGCGGCGACGCCCTGGTGCGCAAGCGCTTCAATCCCGACAGCGTCGACCGGACGCTTTCGGCGTTTCGACGCTACGGGTGATGGCCGTGCTGATCCCGTCGATTCTGCCGCCGCCGGCGCCGTTCAAGATTTTCGTCCTGCTGGCCGGCGTCGCGGAGATCAGGCCGGTGCAGTTCGTATCGGCCATCGCGATTGGTCGTGGCGCGCGCTACTTCGGGGAGGGTTTGCTCGCCCTCTGGCATGGGCGAGCAGGCGCATTGAGTTCATACGCGAAAATGGACGGGTGGTTGCACTGGCTCATCGTCGTCCCTCTGATCGTCGCCCTTGGTGCCTACATCCTGTGGCGCAAAGGCCAGGCAGCCGGACGCCTCTAATTCGCATATCATTCAGCTACCAGCTCTCAGCTATCAGCTGCCAGTGAAGCTCCCGGCTAGGACCAAAATCTGAGCCGGCGGTCTACTGGAAGCTGGTCGCTGGAAGCTGAAGGCCGTCATGAGATACTGACCTCAGTGTCGTGATCTCCGGTCCGGAACGAGGCGCCGGGCCTGGAAGAGCTCCGCGAGGAGCTGACGCGCGTGTTGCTCGGCGGCAGGGCGCTCGTACGAAATCATCGTCGTGGACGATGGCAGTACGGACGGGAGCTTCGAAATCCTGCAAGCGACTGCAGCGCGGCCGATCCCCGTCTGCGCGTGATTCGGTTCCGCCGCAATTTCGGCCAGACGGCGGCCGTTTGCGGCCGGGTTCGACTACGCGCGCGGGCGGGTCATCGTCACGTCCGATGGCGATCTGCAGAACGATCCACGCGATATTCCGGGCCTCGTCGAGACGCTCGAACGCGGGGCAGACATCGCGTGCGGCTGGCGAAAGGACCGCCAGGACGCCTTCTTCTCCAGGCGCCTGCCGTCGATGATCGCCAACTGGTTGATCTCGAGCGCGACCGGCGTACGCCTGCACGACTACGGATGCTCGCTCAAAGCGTTTCGAGCCGAGGTCATCAAGCCGCCTGAAGCTCTACGGCGAAATGCACCGGTTCCTCCCCGCCATTGCGAGCGAGCAAGGCGTCGCCATCGAAGAGCGCGTCGTCAATCACCGGCCGCGCAGGCACGGGCAGTCGAAGCTACGGCATCTCGCGCACGGTCAGAGTGATGCTGGATCTCTGACCGTCAAGTTCCTGCTCAGCTATTCGACGCGGCCGCTCCAAATCTTCGGCCTGATTGGCTTCGTGATGGGAACGTTGGGCGCCGTCGTGACCGGATGGCTGGCGTACGTGAAGCTGATCTGAGGGTCCAGCGATTGGCAATCGGCCCTCGCTGCTCTTCGGCATCCTGCTCATCTTCAGACGGCTCCAGCTCGTGCACGCTCGGTCTGCTGGCGGAGCTTCAGGCGCGCACGTATCACGAATCGCAGAACAAGCCGACCTACGTCATTCGCGTAAGTTCTCCAGACACCAGCCGTGGAGCGAGTCGGCCAACATCAGTAACCGGTCGCCGCGCTCGATCGCGTGGGTCCCTCTGCTCGCAGCCTCGGCCGCAGTCCTCATCACGGGCCTCGTAGCAACGGCGCTGATTCTCTCGAACGACGCCCTGTCCCCGAGCGTGCTCTGGCGGCGCGGCTTCTGGGTGTGGCTCACCGCCGCTTGCGGTCTCACGCTGGCCAGCCTGGGCTGCGGGCGCTCCGCTGGATCTTTCTTTGCGACGGAGCGACACGCCGGATTCCGATTCGCGATGCGTACATCGGCTACTTCGGCAGGCCTGAGTCTCCTGCTGGCTCCGTTCCTTCTTGGGGAGATCGCCGTCCTCGCGCGTTCGTCAATCGGCAGCGAGGCAATCGTCCCCGTCGCCACGACCGCGGTCGTGAACATCTGGGAGCGACTGCTCGATGTCGCCTCCTTGGCTTGCATCGTCGCAGTGGTGATCGTCAGCTCCGGGCAGGGGAGTCGTCAGGCGGCGATTCTCTTGATGGCTGTAGGCGCAACCTTCATTCCGGCCGTGCGACGGTGGTGCCTCGGCTTGGCGAAGATCATCGGAGTCGTTCTGGCGCACTTGGCCGGGGATCGCGCGCGACCGGAGTTCCCGCGGCTGCCGAGCACGCGTGCATGGGTCGTGAGCTTTCTCAACGAGGCGTTGCCGCATGGTGTTGCCTGGCCTCGGATTCTGGATCCTGGCCAGCAACTCCGGTGTGCCTTACCGAATCGAGCATGCAGAGATCTCCTTATGCGTCGTCCACATTGGCGGGGGCCTGCTGCTGGCGCCGGGCGGGGTCCTCGTTGTGGGTGGCCGATTACTGGCCGATCTGAGAGGCGCGGGCTTCCGACGAAGCGGCTGCCGCGTCGGCCGTGCTGGCCATTCGCCTCGCCACGACGGGTCTTTCCACGGCACTTGGCGGAGTCTTCCTGCTCGTCCACGTCCGGTCAGCGCCCACAGTGAGCCCTTCCCATTTCGACGAGATCGCCGACGCGCACGACGTACAAATCCCGCGAGCGCGCCGCGAGGCGCCGCTGACCAGGAAGACCCAGCTGATGCGCGCGAAGTGCATCGCGGCACAAGGCACCGGCGGCAGGGGACTCGATGTCGGGTGCGGGCAGGGATGGTACGTCGCGCGAATGCGGCAGTTGGGATTCGACGTGGTCGGAATCGACTCGTCGCGCGGGCCAGGCGGTCCTCGCCGCGCACAACGTCGGATCTCCAGACCTGATTCGCATCGGGTCCGCCCGTCGACATACCGGCTCCCGATGCATCCTACGATTTCGTCTACACGATCAATGTGCTTCATCACCTGGCGTCGGTCAACGATCAACGTGCGCGCATTTGCCGAGTTCCTTCGCGTCCTCAAACCGGGCGGACTGATTTTCGTTCACGAGATCAACAACGTGAGAATCTGCTGTTTCGCTTTTATATGGGCTAGTGTATTCCGTCGCTCAACTGCATCGACGAAGGCGTCGAACGATGGCTCCTGCCGAATCGACTCGAGCGCCATACCGACGCAGTCCCGTGATCGACATCCTGGTATTTCACCTTCTGCCGGAGTTCGTCCCTGGTTTGTCGTACGGCTGCTCGCTCCATTTGAGCGAATGCTCGAGAAGTCGCCACCGGAATTTATTCCGCACACTACATGGCGGTCCTGCGAAAACCCGCGTGACCGCGAAGCGCACGGATGTCCGAAACCGCCGCTGATACACCGACCGGTCGCGGAAACACCCTCCTCATCACGATCCGTAGTCTCGGCGCCGGCGTTGCCGTCTGGCTGTTGCCGGCCACGCGCTGAAATCGCAACGTGGACGGCAGCCGGCCCCGAACGCCTCGCCTTGCTGGCCTCGCCATCGAGGCTATGGATCTCGCTGGCTGTAGCTCTAGCCGGCGCTGTTAGTCCTCATTGCCGCTGGGACCGAACGCCGCGGCTCAACGATCCAGTCGCGCACGGATCGCTCGCACCGCTGTCGATTCTGTGGCTGTGGACCGTGCCATTCCTGCCGTGGCTTCCCCGACCGGGCACCGATTCTCTTGGTGCTGGCGGGCCTCTGCGCTGGCTCGTGGCCCTGGCGGGCGTGATTGGCGCGGTGTCCGCATGGCGCGTCCATTCGAACGTGGCGTGTACTGCGCGTGCCTCTGCCTAGTCGTCGAGCGATCTTCTCGGCAGTCTCATTCTCTATCTCGCCTTCGGTTTGCGCTGGTCGTCGACGCCGGACTCGAAGGGAGACGAGCCTCATTACCTCATCATCACGCACAGCCTGCTGGTCGATCGCGATCTGTAAGATCGAAAACAATCACCGCGCGCGCAGACTACGCCTCATTCTACCGAAGTGGGAGCTTCGTCCGGACTACATCCGTCGAGGGCAAGACGGCGCGATCTGTTCGATTCACGGACCAGGCCTGCCGGTGCTGCTCTTCCAGGCTACGCGTTGGCCGGTGTGCGCGGCGTTAGTGCTGACCGTTTCTGTTCTCGCTGCACTAGCCGCGTTGGCGGTGTTTGACGTGGCGTTGCTTTTGGGTGCTCCGAGCATCGCCCTCTTGACGTGGGTCGGTGTGTGCCTCACAGTGCCCTTCGTTCCGCACGCCTGGATGCCGTACTCCGGAAATTCCATGTGCCCTCGCTTGTGGCCTGGGCCGTTCTGTGGCTCCTGTCGTCCTCGCCGAGCCGGCCTGCGGCGTGGGTCGTGCGTGGGGCGGCTCTCGCATGTCTACCGTGGCTGCACACGAAGTTCGCCGTCTTTCTTGTAGTCCTTACCGCCGCTGCTCATCGTGCGACCTGGGCGGATCAAGGAGACTGTCGCGCTCGTCGGACCAATCGCTCTGTCTACGCTTGGATGGTTTGCGTAAACTTCCACGTCATCTATGGAACGATCGATCCTGCAATGCGCGCTACGGCAGAACTCCCTCGAACTGACACTCAGATTCGAGAACATCCCGCGCAGCCTCCTGGGCCTGTTCGTCGATCAGAAATTCGGTCTGCTGATCTACAGCCCCGTATACGTGCTGGCCGCGTTTGGCATAGGAATCGTGTGGCGAGATCGGCGGTGGCGAACTGCGGCGATCGTGGTGATCTGTGGCGTCCTGTCATACGCGCTTAACTCGAGCCGGTATTTCATGTGGTGGGGCGGAGCGAGCGCTCCAGCCCGGTTTCTCGTTCCGATCCTCCCGCTTCTGGCGCTGCCAATAGCGGCGGCTCTCGTCAACGCCAGCAGCCAGATGGCGGCGCGCGTGCAACCGCGCTCGTTCGCAATCTCGCTGAGCTTGATCGTCGCCGGCGGTGGACTGGTGATGGCGAGAGGAAACCCTGCTCTTCAGTCCTCCGCACGGCATCGCGAGAGATCGTCGAGGCGATTCAGGGCAGCGCTCCACTCGCCGCCTCGCTGCCGACTTTTACGGAGCAAGACTGGATAGGCCCGTTGGCTCGTACGTGGCCCTGGCTCGTTGCAGCGATAGCCGCTTTCGCGGCGGCTGCGATGGCCGCCAGAACCAGGAAGTTCAGCACATTCTGGGTGGCCATCGCGGAAGTCGTCACCTTCATCGTCGTCAGTGTTCTTCTTGTTACATCGTTTGAACCGTCGGCCCGCGATGAAAGCGCACTGCGCGGCCGGATCGGCGTGCTGAACGCCTACGACCCGGAGGGCTTGCGTGGATTCGACTACGCCACGAAGAGCTGGGTCGATGGCACCGGCTTTGCTCCGTGCAAGCGCGCTGACGATCCAGCGCTCCCCAACATCGAGTGTCGACCGCCAAGGGCAGGTGGCGGGACCGCTCGACCTGCCGCCGGGTCGTGTACCACGCGAGCGTCTGGTTCCAGGAAGGCAGTCACCGTGCCGGGGATTTACGCTTGTCGCTCTATCAAGGCAACCCTCTGGCCCGCACGAGCGAAGCACTGCCAGATCCAGCGACGCTCGCGTTCGAACTCCCGGTGAGGATTCCCGTATGGATCGCCCTATCGGATCGCGCGACTGCACAGGCAGTTTCGCGGGTGCAAAATCACGCCCGTGACGATCGTATCCGACGAGTCTCCGGATCAAGACTGATGCTCGAACCATCGAAGGCATTCCCGACCACCCGAATGCTTACATCGTCTACGCAGACGATGAGACATACCCTGAGGGGGAGTGTTCTGGACCAAAGGCCGAAAGCGCGGGGAAGTGCTCGTGCTGCCGGCTGGGGCAAGGAACTGCCTGATGACCCTCTATGCCGGGCCTTCGAGCGGGACAGTAAATCTCAGCGTCGCGGGACGTTCCTGGGAAACCGTGCTGTCCCCAAACGAGTCCAAGCAATTGTCAGATCGCGATCGAAAACGATTCATCGCCGATTCGAGTACTGGTGCAAGCTGCACAATCCTTCCGACCAGCACAACTGGATCCGAAGTCAACCGATATCCGGGATCTGGGTTGCCAAGTGCGGATCAGTCTGCGGTGACGCGCGCGGAGACCGGATTGGGCCAACTCGCGCACTATAATAGATGGGTGTGCCTGAAGGTCCTTCAAGGTGTTCGCAGGCAATGGGTTGCCGCAACCGCATGTGCCGCAGCGCTTGCTGTGATTGCGGTGGCATGCAGCGAAGATAGCGGTAGTCCGACGCCGCCAACCCCGACGCCGCCAACGCGCCGCGTGGTCGTCGTCAACACGCCTCCTGTCATTCAATCGATTACGGTCAGCAGTCCTCGCGTCGACACTACGGACGAAATTCAGGTGACTTCCGTCGTGCAGGATGCTGGAAACGCCGCTCGATCAGCTGACGTACACGTGGTCCGCTTCGCCTGCGATCGGGACTTTCACCGGGACGGGTGCTCAGGTTCGATGGCGTCCGCCAACGGCTGGCTCGCCCGAGGCTTCGGCGATGCCGGTGCTCTACACGCTGACGCTCACGGTCACCGAGAATCACGTCCGCAGGGGAGCAGAAACAGAACAGCGCCTTCTTCGACCGTACAGGTGCACTACAACAACTCCGGTTGCAGAGAATCAGCAAACTCTCAATGGACTTCTTGACCGACTTCACGACGTACTCGGTCACGCCAGAGCAGTGTGTTCGCAATTTCAGCGACAGCTGTCGCGGCAAGCGGGCCGAGCTCTACCGACGTTCAGCAGAATCGACAGCTTTTTCAAAATACTCGGCGGTCAATTCTCGGTGTCGTCGGTCACCTTGAACAACGACAAAACGTCTGCCGATGTGGTGGCTCCGTGCACGTTCTTCGACATCGTCAAGGCGACTGGTGTGCAGGAGACCGTGAGGGAACCTGCCTGTTGACGGCAGTCTACGAGAACTGGCGATGGTTCTTGTGCGACAGCAACTTCTCCTGGTCGGCACGACCACCTCGGCCGTTCGCGAACGGCTGCGGTTCAGCCATCCGTGAGTGGATTGATTGTGCGTGCTGCATGGACGGAGGCGGTCTTCCGCAGCATAATCAGCAAGAGAGCATGAGCAGTCGAGGTCCAGCGAATCCCGAGCGTTCATTCGGTCTGTCCGTTGGCGGCGTCCTCTGCCTGATTGCCGCCGTGTTGGTTTGGCGAGGACGGATCTTCGGCGCCGAACTGGCTGGCAGCGTCGGCGTCGTGCTGCTCGTGTGCGGCCTGGTTGCATCCGCCGCTGCCTGAAATGGCCGAGCGCGGTGTGGTGGCGTTTCGCGCGAGCGCTGGGCTACGTCAACGCACGCGCGCTGCTGACCGTGCTGTTTACGATCGCTTTGCTGCCATCTCAGCCATGATCTGGCGACTCATCGGAAAGGACCCACTGGCGCGTCGTCAGGACCAGTATCCGGGCTGGACTCCTTATCCAGAGCGATACCGCGACCACAAACACTACTTGCGGATGTAATGAGGGAACGCATGAGCAAGTCCGTGTCCTGAGCGAATTCTGGCAGTTTCTTCGACAGGAAAAGAAGCTACTGGCTGGCGCCGATTGTCGTCGATGTTCGCGTCTTGTTCGGGTTGCTGATCGTGTTCTCGCAGTCGAGCGCGGTCGCGCCGTTCATCTACACACTGTTCTAGAATGCCGACAGCGCATCCTCGGGATCTCCGCGTACTACCACGATTCGGCCGCCTGCCTCGTCGAGGACGGCCGCATCGTCGCCGCGGCGCAGGAAGAGCGGTTCACCCGCAAGAAGCACGACGCCGGCTTCCCATCGCGCGCGGTCGAGTACTGCCTGCGTGAGGCCGGCATCACGGCGCAGCGATCTCGACCTCGGTCGGCTTCTACGAGAAGCCGCTCGTCAAGTTCGACCGCCTGCTCGAGACCTACGCCGCGACGCGCACCGCGGCGGGCTGCGAGTCCTACCTGATGGCGCATGCCGCTGTGGCTCGAGCGAGCAAGCTCTGGATGGCGGACGACATCCGCGAGCAGCGTCGCAGGGCTATGGAGGCGAGGTGCTCTTCGGCGAGCATCACGAATCGCACGCGGCCTCGGCGTTCTACCCGTCGCCGTTCGAAGAGGCCGCGGTCGTCACGATGGACGGCGTCGGCGAATGGGCGACATCGTCGATCGGCGTCGGGCGCGGGCAGCGAGATCGAGCATGCTGCAGCGAGCTGCGCTTCCCGCACTCGCTCGGCCTGCTGTATTCGGCGTTCACCTACTTCACCGGCTTCAGGGTGAACTTCGGGCGAGTACAAGGTGATGGGCCTGGCGCCGCTACGGCGAGCCGAAGTACGTCAAGGCCATCAAGGACCATCTGCGTCGAGATTCGCGACGACGGCAGCCTGTGGATGAACCATGGAGTACTTCACGTACCCGCACGGCCTGACGATGACCGGCCGACGATTCGAGCAGCTCTTCGACGGCCCGGCGCGCCAGCCGGAAGCCAAGCTGACGCAGCGCGAAATGGACCTCGCGCGGTCGGTTCAGGACATCACCGAAGAAGTGATGCTCAAGATGAGCCGCGTTCGCGCGACGCGAAACCGGCATGCGCGACTCTGTGCCTCGCCGGCGGCGTGGCGCTCAACTGCGTCGGCAACGGTCGCATCCTGCGCGAGTGGCGTCTTCGATCAGATCTGGATTCAGCCGGCGGCCGGGCGATGCCGGCGGCGCGCTGGGCGTCGCGCTCGAGTCTGTGGCATCGGTACCTGGAGCAGCCGCGCGCTCAGTCCGGAAGCCGCTGGGCACGTGGAGCCGGCCCGTCGTCGAAGTCGGCGGCGTGGCGACGTCCGCCGCGCTATGCAGATGGCATGAGCGGCTCGTATCTCGGCCCCCGCTTCACGAGACGACCAGATTCAGCAGTTTCTGGACGAGCGCGGCTATGCCGCATGCACGAGTCGAGCCGACAGCTGCGCTGGCCGACCGGATTGCCGCGCTGCTGGCTGAAGAGAAAGTCGTCGGCCTGTTCCAGGGCCGGATGGAGTTCGGCCCCCGCGCCCTCGGCGGGCGGTCGATCATCGGCGACGCACGCTCGCCGAAGATGCAGTCGGTGATGAACCTGAAGATCAAGTTCCGGGAATCGTTCCGGCCCTTCGCGCCGGTCGGTGCTGCGCGAGCACGTCGGCAAGTGGTTCGAGCTCGACGGCGACGAGCCCGTACATGCTGCTCGTTGCCGACGTGTCTGCCGTCGCAGCGGCTGCCGCCGTGCGGCCGACGACCGGCGTCTCTGGGGCATCGAGCAAGCTGAACGTCCCGCGGTCGACGATTCCCGCCGTCACGCACGTCGACTACTCCGCGCGCATTCAGACCGTGCGGCGCGAGACGAACCCGCTCTACTACGACATCATCGAGTGCCTTCCACCAGCGCACCGGCTGCCCGGTGCATCGTGAACACGTCGTTCAACGTTCGCGGCGAGCCGATCGTCTGCACGCCGGAGGACGCCTATCGCTGCTTCATGCGCACCGAACATGGACGTGCTCGTGCTCGAGAACTTCATTCCTCGTCAAGGACCGAGCAGAGCAGCCGGTCACGGAAGACGCGTCGCTGGCGCCAGGAGTTCGTGCTCGACTGAAGCCCTGTTCGTCCGGTGACTGTCTCGGGCCTTACTCCGCCGTTTCGACTCCAGGACGATGATCGTGCGCTCCTCGACTACGCGCACCGTCCTCGAAAGCCGTGCGCGCCGCAGAATCTCGGCAATCGCCTCGAGCGTCTGGCGCTCCCACACCTTTCACGCCTTCTCGCACGGAGAATGTCACGGACGTCGAGCTCGAGCCGTGACACCGAGTACGGCCGGTCGAGAGAAATCAGGGCTCGATTCTGGCCGATCGGCACGAGCTGAACGCCAGGCAGCCGCTTGAGCGCCCTGACCGGAATCACCACGATGACCGCGTTTGCGCCGTAATTCGGGAGCTCCGCCGAACGTCTCGAGATTCGAGCGATCTTGGGATGACGCTCGAGCACCGACACAATCGCTTGCCCCAGATCAGCGTCGATCGCGCTGAGACGCGCAGATGACATCTTCCGGCAGCGTGACCGTCACGGGCCGGGATGGCCGTCTCGGAACTTAGGGGCCGGCCGCGCGCCCGTTTCACCAGATGCATTGGTGCGCCATTCTACCGCTCTCCGAGCGGTCGAGGCTTATTTGTATTTATCTCGAGATAATTCATACGTGTATTTATTGCGTAATAATAGACGTTATTACCTAATTTTATTGGATTAAATAGCCGCGCGCAAGACTACCATCCAGGCGTGCAGAAGCGCCTCCCGCGGTTTCTCGCAGCGGCCTTTTGCCTGCTCGCCATCCTTTTGGGTGCGGCACGAAGCCTGGACCCTACCGCGACACGATCTCATCAGTCGATGCCGCTTGTCGTATCTGGACGTCGCGGATGTCTATCGACAAGGCCGATGGAGTGAGGCCGTCAACGGATACTGGAACCCGCTGTACTCCCTGGATTCTTGCGATCGTTCTCGGTGTCGCACGACCTTCTGCCTGAGATGCTGTATCAGGTGGTGAAGCTCTCGTCGATTGGGCGATCTACCTTCTCTGTCTGTTCAGTTTTACGTGGTTTCTCGGCCAACTCCGGCGCGCCTACCACGGAGTGGGTGGACGCGGAAGGGCACACCATGCACATTCCGGATTGGGCGTGGGTGGTGGCCGGTTACACGCTTTTCATCTGGTCGTCGCTCAAGTGGATCACGCTCTCCAGCAACACGCCAGACATGGCTGGCGCGGCATTGTGCTACGCCGCGTGGGGCCTGCTGATTCGCGTCAGGAAACGCGAATTGCCAGCACCGCTATCAGTGAAGATGTGCTGCTCGGGTTGGTTTTGGCGCTCGCTTATTTCGCGCGTACTCCGATGTTCGTCGTCGGAGCCTTCATCGTGCTATGGTGCGGGAACCTTCGGTCGTCGAGCTCAGCGCATCTGCGGGAGCCCTCGCCACGGCTGCAATCTTTCTCGTGCTGACCGCACCTTATATCGAATGGATTTCTCGCGCTCGCGGGCATCTGACCATCCGGCGACAACGCCCGGCCTCAATCACGCCTGGCTGGCGAATCCCGGGCGATATGTCATTCCCGATACGAATTGGCAGGGAGGACCGGACCAATACGGAACGCCTGTTCATCCGACACGACTCATCTGGGCAAGTCCGATGGCGTTCGAATTCGCCACGCCGATCGGCGGGACGTTTCCCGCCCTGGACAGATCCATCCCTATTGGTACCAGGGGCTGACCTACCATTTCGACAGAACGGCGGAATGGGCGTCCCTCAAAGACAATATCGCGTTCTTTCTGGAGTTCCTGGGACCCTGGCTGCTCCTCCTTTTCGGATTGGCTCTGACGGCGCCCGCCCATTTTGCGGAAGACCCTTCGAGGCATCGTCCGGGCAGCGCCCTATTGGATGCCTGCAGCCCTCGGCTTGGGTTTGTACCTCGCTCGCGAACGACCTGCTGATCCAGAACCTGCCGACTCAGCCGCCGTGAGCGTTACGTCGCAACCTTTGTCTGTTCTGTTCTGTCTGTCGCTCTGCGCGGGCATTCGCCTGAGGAATCTCGAGACCGACGGGTATTGGCGAAAGGCTGCCGGAATCCTGCTTTTGACGGCCAGTCTTGGCGCGGTTTCGGCACTCACGCTCCAAGAGGTGAACGCGCTCCGCGATCCTCGCCCGACGCCTCCCTGGAAAATCGCGGCGGCGATACGCAGTGCCGGCGTCGTCCCCGACATGCGGGTCGCGATCGTCGGGAACAAGGCTCGGCATGAACCCTGGGCCAGGCTTGGTCGAGTTCAAGTCGTGGCGCAAGTCGAGGACGATCGAGGGTTCTGGGCCAAGGCTCCGGAGCCACAGGAAGCTCTGGTGGAGAAGCTGGCAGCAGACTGGCGCCGACGCCATCGTCGCGTCGCGAATGACCTCGCCAGCGGGACCCCATTGGAGAGCCATCGAAGACACAGGATATGCCGTCCGACTTCCTCCGCGATGACCACAAGAATGTGGCGAAGTCCGTCGAGCCTCTGACATCAACCGCGATAGCGGCGGTCAGCGCTCGGCAGCATTGGATCGGACGAGAGAGGACAGCGCCTCGCCAATCGCCTGGTGACCGCTCGCCTTCATGTGATCGTCAAGAACGTAAAAATCTCGCGGGGTCAATACAGTGGCGGTATCGAGCGTGACCAGGCGCCTGACAAATGGAGGATTTCCGTCGCCGCGTTTCGCTACGTCGAGCGCCGCAATGAACGGACGACGCGGCTCAATATCCTGGTTGACCTCGAAGACGATGATTTGGACGCCGTCGGAGTTGCGCGCGGCTCGCATGGGTCAGGACGAACAAAGAATAGTTCGGCTTCTTCCTTGGGGGCGACCGGATCCATTCTGAGTTGATCCGGTTCAGGCTCCTCCAGCTTCAACACTTTCATTGAAAGCCGAAACAGATACTTGCCCGGATAGTAGCCACTTTGCCCGGCATAGTAGTCGACGATTCTCTGGTAGTCGGCTCGAGGGCTGATCGGCAAATGTCCGCCGCGCTCCCGAAACGCGCGGTTCTCGGGCAAATCGTTGTCGGCATACTGGATGATCAGATACCGAGGCGCGACGTATCGAGCCGATTGAGCAGCATCATCTCGCGGGCCGTCCCGTAGGAAGACACCGCCGCATTCAGGACTTTCAGTCCGCATTTCCGGGCCAGCACGTGCGACAAGGTTTCGCCCTGTTCGACCCCCAGCCCATGGCGTGCGGAGTCGCTCCAGCACGATGATCTCGGGGCCATCGAGCGACGCGCCTCGTCGTCGCGCACGCCAAGCCGATTGACATTGAACGTGTTCTGGAACTCGAGATTCCCGAACGTGCAGGTGCCGGGCTTCAGCGTGTAGGTCACTTCTGGATCGTAGATGGCGCACGCTTCATCGAACTGAATGAGCGACCGATTGAAGTGCCGATAGATCTGCTGCACGAGTCGCCGGACCGGCTGCGGCGCCATCGCTGTGGCTCTCGGAACGTGCAGGAAGAGCGAGAAACACGCCCTCGAGAAGGGCGCACGCCACGACGATGTTGAAGATGATGAGGCCGACGGTCCTGAGGCGGTTTGACATCCTGATCTTCGGTCACGATAATCGCGGCCAGTGCTGACGAATCCCGGATCGCGACTCTCGATTGGTGCGGCGATGCTCGCGTTGGTGTTGCTGCTGGCGTTGGGAGTGTGCTTCTACGCCATCCTTCCGCTCGCGGCGGGCGGCGTGTTGGTCGCAGTGTTCGCCTGGACGCTTCTGCCGGGAGTGATTATCGCACGGCGTTTGTCGAGGCCCGCAACGAAACGGCTGGTTCACGGCGCTGCTGCTCGGGCCGGTTTGGGGATTTTCGTTGACGAGCGTCGTGCTCCTGGGGTTCTGGGTCCTCGGGATCAGAAGCGCGCCAGTGCTGGCCATCGCACCCGTCCTGGCAACGCTTCTGGCCATTCCAATCGGACGACTTGTCGGATCGATTCGGTTCGCAATGTTGGACTGGCGAGACGTTGCGGCACTGGCGATCGTGCTGTCGATGGTTCCCCTGGTCAACGGTTTGCCGTACGCGCGTGTTGGCGAGATGCGGCCTGAAGGAAAGGCGTATCGCGCCTATTTCATCGCCGACTTCGTGTGGGCCATGGCGGTGGCGAGCGAAGTCAGCAAGGGGGATGTTCCTCCCAAGAACCCATTCCTGGCCGGTGATCAGCTTCACTACTACTGGCTGGCAGATCTCCTGTCTTCAATCGAGCATCGCCTGGCAAAGCGCACGCTGTCGCTTCGAGCAGATACTGCTGTGCAACGCGATGCTCCTGGATCTCGCGTTCATGGCGTTCTTCTATCTCTTCGTGCGGCAGTTCGTCCACAGTCCGCCTGCTGCGGCACTGGGATGCGTGGCCGCGGTGCTCTTCACGAGCTTCGAAGGACTGCAGCAGCTTTATGTCTTCTGGCAACGAGGCATCCCTCTCGACGCGATGCGGACGTTGAACATAGACGCGATCAGCAATTGGAAGTTCGGCAGCATGAAGGTCGATGGGTTGCAACGTCTTCTTCTGTACCAGCCGCACCACGCGACCGCATGGGCCGTGAGCCTGTCGGCGCTGCTGGTCGTGCGCGCGCGCACGCGACAATGGCCGCTTCGGCGTGAACCTTCCTGGCTGGCTGCCTGCTGGCTGTCGCCGTGCTTCTCAGCTCCTTCATCGCCTTGATGGTCGGGACAGTCGTGGCCGCATACCAACTCTTTGGCGCTCGGCACCAGGCTGCGCATCAAAGCCCTCGTGTTCGGAGCGGTCGCCGGTGGCATTCCCGTGGGTCTCGCGGTCCTGACTTCCGATGCGCTGCAATACGTCGATCGCGCCGGGGGCCAGCTGGTTTACCTGCAAGTGAATCCGCTCGCCGTCACGAATGCCGTGGTCGGAATCTTCTTGAGCTTCGGCCCGATTCTCATCGCAGCGGCGGTCGGCGTGTTGTTGTGCATATATCGAGGCGCTCGCGATTTTCTGCGTCGTCGGCCTGGCCATTGCCGTGAGCGTGGTCTTCTACTTCTTCGTGGACGTGGTCGATCACCAGCACGCTTACGTCGGCTTCCGTGCCGGCCATCTTCTGTTCATGTCGTTCGCGCCGCTTGTGGCCTTCGCCTGGCAGGAACTGTCGGCCGCAGGCGGAACGACTCGTGCGACCGCGATGATCACCGCCGTCCTTCTGGCGTTGGCCGCCTGCGCCGATGACTGCCGTCGATCTCTACAACACCCAGGACACATCGAATCAGATGATGGGTCCGGGGTTCCGATGGACGGTCGTCGTGACACCCGACGAGCTGGAGGCGCTGGAGTGGATCAAAACCTACACGCCGCCGGATGCGCTCTGTGCAGGTCGAGCCGACGGCACGCGACTCCGAGACCTGGGCGTACATGCCGGCGTTCGGCGAGCGAAGAATGACAGCGGGCCTTCCGATTTCGATGATCCCCGTCCAGAAGTACAAAGAGGCGAGTGAACGAATTCGTCAGGTTTTTGCGGAAGACGATCCGGCCAAGGCGCATTCACTTGCTGCGGCTCTGGATCTTCAGTACTCTTCATCGGTCCGGCCGAGCGGGCCAAATGCCCGCAGTTGGAGCAGCATCTCGACACCGTCCCGCAGTGGTTCAAGCCTGCCTTCCGGAACGGCTCCGTCACCATCTACCGAGTCGCAACAGTCAGCAAAGGCGGAGGGCTAACCCTAAGCCCCTCAGCCCTCAGCCCTGAGCCCTGAGCCCTGAGCCCTGATGATAGAGATACCCCCGGGCAGGTTGCCGACGATCCCGAGCGCGACAAACAGGACCGACAGGGCAAAGGCCTCAGGCGCCTCGACTCCCACCTGACCGGAAGGACCAGACAGAAGGCTGCCTGGCTCGTTCCGATGCCGCTGAAGGTGACCGGCAACAGCATCACCAACAGGATCAATGGGACGAGGGCGAAGTAGGTGGTGAGGGGGACGACGAGACCGAGCCCCCGTCCCAGGTAATACGCTTGAATGACGCCGAATCGCCTGCACTGGGCCAGGGAGCAGACGAACACGTTCAAAAGCTCGGCGGGAGTATCTGCGTACCGCCGCATGGACTCCAACCCGCGCTCGCCGGCCGCGCGAAGAGCGCCTCCGGGCAGCCGAGAGACGAGCCTCGAAGCGAAGGCTCCGCCTGTACGGCTGAACACGACGAGCGCCGCCGCCAAGCACACGATCCCGGCGGTCCCGAGCGCAATCGCGACAGGTCGGCCACCGTTCAAGGAGCCGGCAATCGCCAGGCCGATAAGCCCCATCGCCAGGACCGAGGCGATGCCGAAGATTCGATCCATCACGACCGAGGCGACCGCTTCGGCCTTTCCGACGTTGAGCTTGGTAATCCCATAGCTTCGAAGTGCATCGCTGCCGATGCTCGCCGGAAGAAAGGTCCCGAGAAACGTGCTGACGAAAACACTCTCAACAGAGAGGGAAGCGGTGGGCGGCGGTCCGAATCGACCGGTACACAACAAGGCAACCCATCGATACGCCATCAATGCCCGGTCGACCAGGACCAGGAGCACAGCCAGGGCCATCGGCCTCCAGTCAGCAGCTTTCGCGGCGGCAAGGACGCTCGCCGGGATGGCTCTTCCACAACATGTAGCCGGTCAATCCGGCGGCGACACCAACACGCACGATCAACCACAGCGTACGGGTGAGGATGTGCGGCGATTTTCCGCTCGGCGTCAAGGCTGGGCGGTCGGCAAGGTTTCCAGATGGCGGGAGGGATCGTGCTTCACTTGATACGCTCGCACTGAGGAATTTCGCGTACGGCACGAACTGCTTCATCGCTCCGACGTTCACCTGACAGGGGCTCAGGCAGGTGGGGCAGATCGAACGCTTCACTTCTTCGCGATGGGCGAGGTTCTCGGCGCGGAAGTACAGCTCCTCCGCCGGCGTGGTCAGCACGTTGCCGATCGCGTTCGAATTCTCGCAGTAGTGCAGATCGCCATATGGATTCAGGAGCAGTCCCTGGCTGCGGAACGGGCACGGCATCGTGCGCTTGTACCATTGGCAATCATGTCGGCGTAGTGGAGATAGAGGAACGTCTGCCCACTGAAAACCGATTCCTCCTGAACTCGTTCGAGGAAGAAGGATCGCATGTACTCTTCTTCGCGCTCGTGGAAGCCGATCGTCTGCTCGAGCTCCCGGTTGTTCAACATCGCGTCGGTGAACCGCAGCATGTTGAAGACGATGTCGAGCTTCTTCGCGCGGGCCCAGACGAGAATATTGTGGGCGTCCTCGAGGTTCGTGGCGAAGATCGTCGCGGCGATGCCGAACTGAAAGCTCGAATGCTGCTGCGACAGCGCCTGCATCGCTTCGATCGTCGCGCACGCCTTGTCGAAGCCTCGCTGCACATGACGGACCTGATCGTGAATGTCGCCGATGCCGTCGAGCGACACGCGGACGCTCAGAGCAGATCGTGGCTCGGCACAGAACTCGACGATCCGGGTGAGCATCGGAATGGCGCGATGCGGCGTCAAGTCCGGTCGTGTTGATGCCGATCTTGCGCAGGCGCGGCAGGTGGCGGTGGAACATCTCCACCATCTCCGGGCAGGTCGTTCCGGGTCGTCGGTTCGCCGCCGGAGATGTTCAGATTCTCGACGTTGCTCCAGAATCGATGGGTGAGAGCCGGCTCGAGTTGCTCGAGCGTCATGTCCGACTTGCGGTCGCCGTGCTTCCAGTTGTTGCACATCTCGCAGCGGGCATCACACACCCACGTGCAGTTGTAGATGAGCACGGTCGGCCGGATGGGCTGCAGCTTGGAGACGACCAGCGTATTGACGAGATCTCGAGGCGCCCCGGCCGCCGCCCGCGCGAGATACCGGAGCGTGAAGGCGTCTTTGGACATTCAGGAACGATCAATTGTACCGCTAAAGCCTCGCGCTCCAGCCGATTGAAGAAGCTGGAGCGCGAAGCCTATAGGCGAGCGTATTTCTGCGCGTTAGAACGCCGGGCGAGGATTCGCGGAAACCCAGACGTTGCGGATGATGACCTGAGGAAGCGAATCGTCGCCGCCGCGGCCGCCGACCGATCCCAGGCGGATGACGTGAGGGGTAGGCTCATACGGGGCCCTATAGTTCGTTCCGGTCTGGCTTTCAAGAACCCATTCACGCCACCATCGAAGACGCTGGCATCAGCCCGCCCACCGCGCCATTCGAACTTGAACAGATAGAAGTTGGAGCGGCTCCAGCTGTTACAGCCCGCGTTGGGTTCTCCGGCATCCCGCCCACGGGAGCGCATCGTGAATCGAAAGGCCCCGCAGTTGACCGATGGCCGTTTGTCCAGGGTGACCCGATACGCATTGTCGGTCACGTTCACGCCGTCGCCCGCCATCATGCTGAAGACTTTCGTCTTGACCAGCTCCCACCATTGCCGACGTTGGTCATTTCGGCAGACCACTCACCCTCGACAAGCGGCGTCGGGAGGACATATTCGATGTAGCTGCTCTGTGATTCGAGCCGGGCACCTTGACCAGGAATGAACGTGACGCCGACAGGGTTGCCGACGGTGAAACCGTTGGTCAGCGGATCGCGAATTTCGTTCCCGCGGATGCGCGCCGACGGCCGAGACAAACTGTGCAAGCGTCGACCAGGGACCATTCGCGCCCTGCAACGTCGCGCGCGCCTGCCAGGTGTGCCTCTTTGCCAAAGTCGAGCGCAGTGGGAACCGTGAATGATGTTCCACCTACGACGCCGCCGGCCACCTTGGCATTCGCATCGTTGAACACTGCGAACTCGTACCGCAATCCGCCAGCGGCCACCTTCGTCGTGGCGGGCGATACCGTGAGCGTCGGTTGTTGGTCGGACACCTGAACGCCGTTGACCGGCGAGATAGGCACTGGAGCGGTGGATTTCAACGTCGATCCATCGGCTGCGGCGTCAGCGGCAACTGGTGCGGGGCCGGACGGCGATGTCGGCGTGGAGGCCTGGCGACTACAAGCCAAAGTCACGGCAACGAAGACTGCGAAGATAGTTAGAGCGAGCTTATGTCGGTGCATCAATCTCTCCTGAAAACGATCCTGCCGTGGGGGAGTGTCGTTCATGATACATGAATTTCTTATGCCAACGGATCGGGAAATTGCGCGCTTTTGTCAACAATCTCCGTGTTACCATGCGATCTCGGCACGCGCGCGCGGCCATCTCGCAACCTCAAACTTTTTCCGCGAGGAGATGAATGACGAGACGACTCATGACGAAGACGACGAGTGTACTGATTCTGCTGACGGCGCTCTTCCTCGGGAGCGTTCGGAGCACATCCGCACAAGGGCTGTCACCACTGCCACCCCAGTATTTCGTCAACGTCAATGTGGCGCGCTCAACCCCAAGATCGGACGATCACTTCGAACACGACGTTTCCGCTGTACGACGAGACAGCCACGATTGATGCAACCTATAACATCCCAAGTGGAGCATTCTTCGAGGTCGGCGGTGGCTATCGGCGATCTGGTCGGCGAGTGACGGCTGGAGTATCGGTCTCGTTCTTCGACCACAACGGCAGCGGCGGGCTCGCGGGACTCATTCCAGATCCCCTGTTCTTCGATCGCCCGGCGATCGTGAACTGTTGACTTGGGCGCGCTCGAGCACAAAGAGACAGGCGTTCATGTCTTCGCGACCTACTGGATGCCCTATTAGCGAGAAAATGGATGTCACGGTTTCGATCGGCCCTCGTTCATTCACGTCACTCAGGACGTCGTTTCGTCAATCATCGTACCCGAGCCAACCCAAGACATCGTTTACACGCTTGAAAACGAATCGGAACTGCCGTGGGCATCAATGTCGGTGTTGACGGCAACTACATGCTCACGCGCAACTACGGCGTCGGCGTTTTCCTCCGTGCGCAGGCGGCTCCGAGGACCTGCCCCACGCACCGGACCTCAAGGTCGGCGGATTTCAAGTCGGCGTTGGAGCCCGTATTCGCTTCTAAGAACCCGAGCCGGCGACCGCCGATTCCACCGGACGCACAGTGGCCGTGCCTCGTTCCCGATCGCGTTAGTCCGGATTGAAGGGTTGTCGCCAGAGGCTGGGGTCTGTCGTTCCTGTGCCCCAGCACGGCGTATTGCCATCGCCGCCGCCGCACAGAATATCGGCGAATGTCCCGTCGCGATACATCACAACATCCACCCCATACTTTGGTTCATTTGTCGTGTTCGTCGCGCTGCAGCCGTTCTGGGAACCGACCTTGGCCATGAGGCCCACGCCGTCGGCCCGGAGCTCCCATGCGACGCGCTTCGTCACCTCGAACCGGCCGCATTCACCGGGACCGTGATTGAGATTGATGCCAGCGGCGAGCACACGAGCTTTCACTGAGCTGCACACGCCACCAATTGATCCGGGGTCTCGGGCCGGTGGGGCAGCCGGGACCGCTCGGGACGGAACTGCCGCCTCCTCCACCGCCGCCACCGGGAGTCGGTACGTCCGGCATTTGGAACGCTCGAGTTTCGGACCAGGGCCCGATGTTCGTCGGATCAAGCCCGCACGTGCCAGAAGAGCTACTTGCCTAGCGGACCGTCGGAAGGCAGTCGCGCGCTCGTCTGACCGGCTGGTTTCATCCACCACCCAACCCGCGAACCTTGCCGCAAAGGCGTCGTTATCCGCGACTTCGATTTCGTAGATGATGTTGCCCGCAGGACCGGTTGTGGCCGCATTCGCCCAGGTGAACGTCGGCCTGGGGCTCGAGACTTTGGTGTTGTTCCCGGAGAAATCAGAGCGGGCGCGGCGATGACGACGCGGTGTGAAGACGCTGAAGCTGACCGGAGACGAAAACCCGCTCGCGTTCGCGCCGTCTTGAGCCTGTGATCGCCAAAAGTAGGTGCGGCCCGTTGCAAGAGCGTCCGGCAGTCGCAGGCTCGTCCGGCCGGACCCAGGGGAAATACCTTCGCGCGTGAACACCTTCGTCGTGAAGTTGGTGTCGGCTGCAACCTCGAAGGTGTAGCTGAGCGGCCGGGGACCGTTGGAAGACGAGTTGTCGATGACGAGGGTGATCGGTTGCTTCGTCGACAGCGACACGCGCGCCGGCACCAGGCTCGACAGGCTTCGGAGCGGTGATCAGTGATGCCCGGGATAGGACCCGCCACTGTCGGCGCAAGCCAGTTCTCGCTCTTGTCGGCTTTGCAGGCGAAGCCGAGCACGACGAATGGCGCAACTACCAGCAAACGACCCAGTACATTCATGGTTCAATCTGAGCCATCTCTCGCCAATTTGCGAGAGCAAGCTACCTCGTTTATCGGCCGGACGGCCCGTGCCGATATGTGTAGTCGTGTAACGGCGGTAAGGGCTGGGAGAACCTAACCGCGCGTCGAAAGAGCTGAGGAAGCAAGATTGACGGGCGCAGTTTTCGCAGTGTCAAGCAAAGAACGGGGTCCACGGCCGTGAAAGGGTGATGTGACTCCGAGCACGCTATAATCGCTCGTTCGGTTGCATGCCTCCGGCTGCCGCCCACCATTTCAGCCAGCCGCATTATCGTATTCGTGCTGCTCCTCGTGTTTGCTGCCGTGAGCGGCAAATGGCCGAGCGAGCATCTCCTGCCATGGATCGTCCGGCTCGCCGGACGCTACTCGTCATCGCCGGCGCTGTGTGGGTCGGGCAGACCTCCTGGTGGCCCGACCTCAGCAGGAAGGTTCACGATCGAATTGGCAGGTCCGGTCTTGCCTGGCCGATTGCCGTTGCGGTGCTGGCCACCCTCATCAGTACTCGCCCTGACGTATCTCGTTCTGGAGCCTTTTCCACATATCGAGGATGAAGCCGCGCACTACTTCCAGGCTCGAATCTTCGCTTCAGGTCATCTGTTTGCACCGGCTCCCGCTTCGCCCGAGTTCTTTCCCTCGTCTTGGATGATGCTCAACGGCGGCCGCTGGTTCAGCGTGTTTCCCGCGGGCTGGCCACTGCTTCTCGCCATCGGAATGAAAGTTGGAGCGCCAGCCCTGGTCGATCCTCGTGTTGACGGGACTGTGCGTCCTCGTCATGACGGGTTGATTCGTGAGATGATGACACCGAGCGAGCCAAATGGGGAGTCGTGCTTGCGTGGTGTCGCCGTTCTTCCTGTTCATGGGCGGCAGCTTCATGTCGCACACGGCCCTACTGCTCTTCACCGCCCTGTCAACGCTCTGCCAGGTGAAAGGCGACACGCACTAACGGGCTCGGCTGGTTTCTGGCGGCGGGTCTTTCGGCTGGTTGTGCGCTGTTGATTCGGCCACTCGATGCCGTCGCCATCTGGGGCGGGCAGACGCTCTATGCCTTGTGGGTCGGCCGTTTGCGGCATCTCAAGGGTCTGGCGCTATCGGTGGCTGGGCTGATGCTGGGCGCCGCCCTCTATTCCGCCTACAACCGCGCGCTCGTCGGTGAATGGTTTCACGCACCGCTGCTCATGATGAATTACGCCTATCGAATGGGCTTCGGCAGCGACATCGGCGTGAACTGGGAGACGTTCGATACACCCGGACACAACCCCTGGCGGGCGTTAATCAACTTGAATTTCAACATGGCGGTGATGAGCCAGGACTTGTTTGGATGGCCCCTGTCGTCGCTGTTCTTCGTGATCGTGTTCTGGGTGTTCGGCCGGATGTCGGCAGCATCACCGTTTGAGCGCGGCGATCACGGCAAGCGTGGCCGTGGCGTACGGATTGTTCTGACCACGGCGTGTGTTTCGGGGCGCGCTTCTACTTCTGTCTCCTGCCTCATCTGGTGGTGTTTTCAATCGACGGTATCCGGCGCTTGCCGCAGGTCCTCGCGGAATATGTGACGCGAGTGCGCGAACCACTTCTGGCCTCCATAGTGGGGGCGTCCGTCCTCCTCTCATCCGCTTTCGGGTGGCTCAGTGACGTCCCGAAAAGTCAGCCTGCTCGGGCCGTACCGCAACCAACGCGGAATCAATTCCGGTCTGTACGACTTCGTGAAGCGCGAGGGCATCACGTCGGGGATCGTTTTCGTTCAGGCATCGCGTGGATATCTTTTCAGCACCGGATTCATCGCCAACGAGCTGCCGCTCGGCTCCGGGCTTCTGCTGTTCGCCTTGGATAGAGGTGACGCGAATTCACGATTGATCAATCGATTTCCTGGCCGCGCCGTCTATCGATTCAGCTACGAGCCAGAACTCCAACCCTTACCAGGCTTCGCTGGATCGGCTCATTCAGCTCAGTGATTGACCCTCGGCGAGACACGCGAAGACGCCCCGAAAGTTCGCGATATAATCGCCGCGCGATCCAGTCTCGCGATGCACAGGCGGCCTTTGAATGCACTGCAGGTTTGCGACCATCTCGGGTGGAAGGGTCGCGGATGCATGGCGTCAAGCGGCTTTTCAGCTGGATGATTCCTCGCTTCGACCGCGATCGGTTCGATGTCTCGCTCGTCAGCCTTCGGAAGAAGGATCTCTCGGAAGAAACCCTCGACTCACTGGGCATCGACATCACGTATCTGGAACGTTCGAAGTTCGATCCGCTGACGCTGAGTGATCTGCTGCGGGTAGTCGACCGGAAGCGCATCGACATTCTTCATCTGCACGGCTATGGGGCGACGACGTTTGGCCGGCTTGCCGGAGCCGTCCGCGCACATTCCCACAATCCTGCACGAACACGCGAACCTCACCGACACTCCGTGGTTCCAGAAGATCGCCGACCGACTGCTCGCGCCCACGACCGACATTGCATTGGCCGTCTCGGCGAGCACCGCGGATTTCGTCGTTCAAGCACGGAAGATTCCGGCGTCCAAGGTCAAGGTGGTCTATCTGGGGGTGCCGCTGAGGAGTTCAGTCGAGCCGGAGCGCCGCCGAGCGTTGCGGCGGCGCGGACCGAGCTTGGAATCGAGCCCCAGGAGTTCGCGGTTGGCACGATCACCCGTCTTCACGAGTCCAAGGGAAACTCGTATCTGATTGACGCCGCCGCTCGAGTGATAACCGAACGGCCAAACGTCCGCTTCTTTCTGGTCGGCGAAGGTCCGCTGCTCCACGATCTCCAGGCACAAGCGGCTGGATTGGAACTCGGCAATCGATTTGTCTTCGGGGGTTTTCATCGCAATGTCGCGCGGACTCTTTCCGCCTTCGACCTCAGCGTCTTCCCATCGCTCTGGGAGGGAACGCCAATCACTGCCTTCGAAGCGCTGGCGATGGGCAAGCCGATCGTCGCGACCGATGCCGACGGATTGCTCGACATCCTGACCGACGGCCACGACGCCATGATCGTTCCCAAGCGCGACGCCGCGGCTCTCTGCACACTGGATCGTTTGGGCCATGGATCATCCTGACGACCGTGCCCGGCTGGCGGCGGCGGCCAGGGAGACCGGAAGCCGGGCATCGGCATCGACATGTTCGTTCGAAAGATGGAGAAGCGTACACACTGCTCCATGAGGTGTCGCGAGTGACGCGGCGGCGCGGCCTGCTGTCGGCAGACCTCGCATTTCTGTCCTCGGGAACCGCCATCCGATGACCATCCTGCCTCGGCTGGCGCCGCATGGTGGGCCGGCCCTTTGATGCTGGTGCTGTTTGCGGTCGCCGCGTCGTATGCGATCTCGGTGGACGTGCCTCGCACCGGTTATGGCGTCAAGAGCGACGAGGCCACCTACGTCGCCACGGCACTGAGCGCTGCTTACGACGGCAACCTGAGCTTCGAGCGGCGCGACCTGGAGCGGTTCGAGAGTCTCTATCAGAGCGGTCCCGAAGGCATCTTTCTGAAACGGGGAAAGCAGCTGCGGATCCACCCGAGCCTGGTGTTTCCATTCGTGCGAACGGTCAAGCTTCCCGATCCGGATGCCAATCGACTGTATTTCGGCAAGGCGCTGATCTATCCCTTTGTTCGCCGCGCCATTCGTCCGCATCCTGGGCCTCAACGGCCTGCTGCTGTTCAACGTCTTCCTGCTCGCTGCCGTTGGAATCCTGGGTTATCTCTTTCTGGCTTCGCGATCGTCGACGCTCGCGTCACTTCTGATCACAAGCGGATTCCTGGGCGCCTCGGTCCTGCCGGTATACGGCGCTTTCTTTGATGCCCGAGATCTTCAACGTCTCGGTCGTCTTCGTCGCGTATTTTCTGTGGTTGCGTAAGGAGGCGAATCCTGGTGCCGGTCTGCGTGGCCGATGGACCGACCTCGTCGCGGCCCTTCTGCTCGGCATGGCGACGTATTCGAAGCCCCTGCCAATCGGATTGCTGGTCGCGCCACTCGTCGTCCTCGCCTGGCTGCGGCGCCGGTGGTTCTGGGGCGTGACAATCGGTGCCCTTGCCGTTGTGACGGCCGTGGCGCTCTTTTGTCTCACCGCTGCCGTCTCGGGAGAGTTCAACTATCAGGGCGGAGATCGCCGGACGTTCTACGGTACTGCTTCCGTTTGACAAGTCGTGGACCACCTGGGAGCAACAGCGTACCTTCGCGGTCACCGAAGGCGACGCGATTCAGGACGTGCTCACTTCACCGGAAATGCCCAGCCGGTTCGTGCGCAACGTCGGCTATTTCCTCGCCGGGCGCCATTTTGGATTCATTCCGTATTTCTTTCCCGGTGTCGTGGCGATCGTTACCTGGCTGCTCTCCAGCGCACGCCGCGAGCCCTGGCGTATTCTGACGTTCCTCACGTTCGTGACCTCTGTTGTCGTGCTGCTGCTCGTGCTGCCGTTCACGTGGAGCGGGGAGGAGGACCACCAGGCAACCGATACCTGCTCAGTGTCTATCCCACGCTGTTCTTTCTGGTCTCACCAATCGAATCAACGTGGCCGGGGCTGGTGTCGTGGATGGGCGGGACATTGTTTACGGCAAGAATGCTCGTCAGTCCGTTCGTCGCCGCGGGATTTCCGTGGCTGGCCACCGAACACGGTCCCGCGCGGCTTCTGCCCGTCGAGCTGACCATGGCCAACGACCTGCCGGCGAGGCTGGCTCCGTCGCGGACGCTAATCCCTTACGGACAAGACCCCGCCCTGCGGTCTGTATTTCCTCGATCAGAACGCCTACCCGCCGGAACCGCAAGGCATGTGGGGTTTCGGCGACGGCACGAGCGGATATCGTCGTTCGATCGGTCGATCCTATCGACCATCTCGTGGTCGAGGCCGAATCGGCGGTCCGCACCACTGTCACGCTGTCGATGGGGCGTTCCGACCGTCACGCGTCAAAATCGAACCAGAAAGTCTCGACCTTCGAAGTCCCTGCATCGGGGGCCCGCGGCCTTCGCAGCTACGCGCGCATCTGCTCAGCGCGCAGTCGTCGGCGGGTTCGTTCCTCATCTCAGCGATCCGGCATCACGCGATTACCGTAATCTAGGTGTCCAGTTGAGGTTCCAAGCCGTTACCACGCGCTGACGTTGATGCTGCCGAACCATCAGGCCGCAACGGAGACCGACCTCCCGAAACGCAGCGCTTCACGCCTCGAGCGCGCGGTCGAATTCCTGCTCGACCCGATTGTCCTGTTGACCGTCGTGCATCTCAGCATCCTCGCGCTCGGCTGCCGCTTCTCGCGCGGCTCCCTGGCTGGTTTCCCCGCCTGCGTCCCAAGCCTTTGGGCTCCTGGGCACTCGCTGCTAGGTCTTGCCGCCGTCCCGGTGCTTGGATTTAGCTGCTCGCGCGAGTACATTGAATGCGAGCCGGTTCGCGTCGATTTTGGTGCTGATTCTTTCCGGGCTCGTACTCCAACACGGTTTCGCGGGAGTGAGGGCCAAGGTTTCGACGGCATTCGCAGGACCATCGTCACCAGTGGACATGCCGAGTTCGCGACGAGTCGCCGTCCAACAACCCAGCATGTCGGATGTGGTGGCTGGATATGAAGAAAAGCTCCAGAGAGAGGAGCGTGGGAACGCTGCGCATTCCAAGCCGCCTGGCACTTTGCTCTTCTACATGGTCACGGAGCGGCTAGCACGCCGCCTGGCCCGAAATGAGTCCGCGGACGCACGTTTGAAGGCGTACGCGCAATCTTGCGGCGGTCGTCTGGCCGCTGATTGCCTACCTTCCGTTGCTTCCGCTCTTTTATACGCTGCGTCGATTCGTTGACGACACCGACGGCATATGTCGCTTGCCTAGCGTAATCTGGTCGTCCCCTCAGTCACTCTCATGACCCTCCACACGGACCAATGCCTCTTTCCACTGCTTTTCACGTCAACGACCTGGATGGCCGTTGAATCGCAAGCAAGACGCAGCGTGACGTGGGCGTTTGTCACCGGAGCCTGTCTCTACTTGAGCGCCTTCTTTACGTTTGCTCTCCTCCTCGCGATACCGATGGCTGCAGCATTCGCCGTTGCAGAGGAGTGGCAGTCGACGCTCGATCGAAGCCGAGAGTCTCACGGCCGCGCGCTCTTGAAGACCGGGATCGCCGCGGCGGCCGGATTCATTCTTGTTGGCTTGGAGCTTAGATTCGCCTATGAGCATGACTTCTTCGCGAGGCTCGAAGCGGCCACCCTCTCACCATGCGGGATGGCGAAACTGGCAAGGCGGAGCCTTTGAGACGTTCTATTTCGCATGGTTGGACTATCTGAATTCGCGGATCTGGCTTGGCATCCTCTCACGCTGCTGTCGCTCGCCGCGGAACGGCGTGCGATTCTTCGAGCGGTGAATGGAAACATGCGCGGCGCTGGTATTGCCTTCTCTCGTGTTGTTGCTGTCGTTTCTCTATCTGGGCTTCTTTGAAAGGACGAAGGCCGAATCGGGACGTCTTTGGTTGTTCCTGGTCCCGATGTGTTGTGGTCTCGCGGCCGTCGAGCTGAGAGACCGCTACCCAGCTCCGGTGGGGCCCGTTCACAACCATCGTGATCGCCCTTCAATGGCTGACCGTGTATCTGACCAAGATGGGACAGGACTTCTAGTGCTCCTCGATAACCACGGAACGAGTGTGTGATTCCGCAGTGGCTGCGCCCGCTCATGAGGCGCGCGGTGCTGGCGCTCGTCTTGATCTGCGGGCTATCAGCATCCTCCTGCGTACGTCGAGGTCTCGTCGCTTCCGCTTCTTTCCGAGGCCGGCTACGGCGACAGCTACATCCCTCTTCGACGTGTTGCGTTTGCGAAGGACGGGCATCCTTTATCGTGACTTATCCCAGCCGCCGTACGTGCCCGCGCAATACAGCCCACTGGTGACGTGCGTACGCGGTGGCTGGCGCGGTCATCAAATCGTCCAATCCGTTTTACGGCCCTCGCCTTCGTCGTGCTCGGCTCCTTCGCATGCTGTATTGGCCTTGTGGCTTCCATCGCCCGCACGTTGATTCCGGCGCGGTCGGCCTGGGCGTGGGAGTGCTGCTCGGATGCTCCATTCGCAGCATGTGGGCTGGGTGTTGCAGGTGCGCGGCGACTTTCCGGGCATCTGCTTTGAACTGCTGGCGATCCGCCTGTTGTTGTCGCCGTCGCGATGGGCAATGCCGATGGCCGGGCGTGCGCCGGACTTGCGCTGCAGTTCAAGATTACTTTCGCGGCTGCGCTCGCCACCGGGGCATCGTGGCTCGTCCTGGAGCGCCGGTGGGCGGATCTCCGTCGCTTCCTGGTTCCCGCCATCGTATTTGCGTTCGGCCCCTATCTGATCGTTGCGTGCCAGGGAACCGCTGATGTTCTCGCAGATCTTTGCGCTCAGCCCTGGCATCATCGAGCTCAACGTCTGGCGGCTCCTTCTGCGCGATGTGGTCAGCGAGCTGGTCGTGCTGCTGGGACTGCTGGCTCTCCCTGCCGCGGGGTTTCTACGACGGCCGGACTGGTCGGTGCTGATTCTTGTTCGCGTCGATCCTCATTGGCCGTCGGCGCAATCACGGACCTCCACGCGGGGGCAACATCAACTACTTTTTCGACGCGCTGTTCGCGATGGTGCCTCTGCCGTGGTGGGGCTGTTGCGGATGGCTTCACTGGCGCACCGCCGGGTGGGCAGTGGGACTCTTGGCGGCGATTCTCATCGGGCTTCACGACGCCGTGCCGCGGGCCCTTGCGCTATACGAGAATCGCAGATCGGCTCAAAGGCCGAGCTGGCGAAATCCAATCGCGGAACTTCGAATTCGAATCGTTGAAACGACGCTTCGCGGTCATCGAATCCTCTCAACCGTCCCCAGACTGGCGCTGATCGATCCTGCGCCGACGCTCACCGAGCCTTCTTGCTGTCCTACTTGATTCGTCTGGGAAAAATTGATCCGGAGCCGATTCTCAGGCAGGTCCGGAACGGCGACTTCGACGTCGTGATTACCTCGGAGTCGAGCGGAGAGAACTGGCGAGGAATCCCGCACATCGCGCCCATCCTCGGCGAGGCGATCTCGACTGCTTACAGGCCGCACTGTCGGCTGATCGGCTCGGTCGTCCACTTGCCGAAGCAGTTGCATTCCGGCACCGAGGCTCTGGCTGGGGCCCTGGAAAGAATCTCGATGCGAACCCATTCGCTGAGGCACCACCGGCGGTCTTCGGCGACTTAGTGATGGCCGCGAGCGAACCACACCGCCGCACCGCTCAGCGAGAACACCATCACCATGGCCGTTGCCGCGAGCGGAATCAGAAGCGCGAACTCGGGAGCCTGTCCAACCTTCGTGAAGTAGAAGGCGAAGGTCGCTTCCCGGACACCGAAGCCGTTGAGGGACACGGGAAGCATCTGCACGATGAAAGACACGGGCACGACGACGGCGAGGTCCGAGAATTTGACGTCCATGTGCAAGGCGCACGTGACCGTGAAGTAGAAGGCGACCATGGAAAGCTGGACGAAGATGGCGCCGCCGAAGCAACCGACCAGAGCGCTGGGACGGGCGCGAAAGCGCGACAGCGTGCCGGTGAGCTTCTCGATGCGCTCGCCGACCCACTCGGGATGAAAGACGGTCAATGGGCGCAGCAACCGCCCAAACCCAGCCGGCGTGAGCACGGCGGGCACTGACGCGGCGAGTGCGGCGAGCAAACCCGTCCAGAGCCAGGACGGCCAGATCGGCATGGCAGGACCGCGATTCCTCGCGGCGACTGTTGCGCTTCAGTGCTGCGACGAGGACCAGGCCCATCAGCCCCAGCCCTCGGTCGACCAGTACGACGGTGGTCGCCAATGTCTTGGAACCAGCCGGCTTGGCTGTATCCCGAATTCGTATGACGTCGCCACCGATGTTGCTCGGCAGGAAGTTATTGAAAAACTGCGCCACGAGTACGACTGGAGCAACGACTTCGCTCGAACGTGAACATCCTGAGCGTCCAGCAGCAATCGCCAACGCCAGGTGCTGGCGAGAATGGCGACGAAATAGACCGCGAGCGCGATGATGAGCCATGGCACGGACGCGCGGCGCGCGGTCGCCCAGAGCCGGGCCACATCCACCTGGGAGAAAAGGAGCCCCAGCAGCAGGGCGCTGACGGCGAACTTCAACGCCATCAGGGCGTAGCTACGCTTCGAGGATTTAGTGGAATCGTCCGCAGACATGCGAGTCGTGAAACTCACAATGTACTACGATTCACCTGACAATACGTTGAAAAACACCGCCGGGCAGTCGTAACGCAGTGTGGCTCTGCCCGACTGCGCTCGTGAGAAAATCACGACACCGTGCGCATCCTCATGATTGCGCCCGAGCCGTCCTTCGAGCCCCGCGCATCCGTTCAGTGAGTTCCATCGCATCCGGGCGCTCATCGATCTCGGGCATCAGGTCGATCTCGTCACGCTACCCGTTCGGTCGCGACGTGACGATGCCCGGACTGCGGATATTTCGGTGCCGCCGGCCGCCGTTCGTGCGCTCGGTCGATATCGGTCCCTCACTCGCCAAGATCCCTCTCGACGTGTTTCTCACGTTCAGAGGTGCTCGGCCGCCTCTGGCGTGAGCGCTACGATGCGATTCACTCGCACGAAGAAGGCGGGTTGATCGGAGTGGCGCTGCGCTGCCGCGTGGCGTCTTCCGCATCTGTACGACATGCATTCGAGCTTGCCCCAGCAGTTGACCAACTTCGCATTCAGCAGATCGCGACTCATGCGTCAGGTGTTTCTGGCGGTCGAACGCCTGATGATCGGCCGCTCCCGTGTGGTCATCGTGATCCGTCAGGCGCGTTGGCCGGACACCGTTCGCGAAATCGATCCCGATGCGCGCCCGGTGCTGATCGAGAACGCCCCCGATCCTCGGCCGATCCTCCGACGCCCGAACAAGTCCAGGGATCCGCCGGCGTACCAGCTTCACCAACGTGCACCCGTGGTCTTACACGGGGACGTTCGAAGCCTATCAAGGCCTAGATCTGCTGTTTGCACGCGATGGCTCACGTTCACCAGACGATGCCAGAGGCGCGACTTCTGCTGGTGGGCGGCAAACCCGATCAGATCGAACGGGCTCGGAAGGAAGCTCGCGCCGGCGGGCATCGCCGACGTCACGATTTTCGCCGGCGAGCGGCCGGCGGACGAAATCCCCGTACCTCCTCGCTTGTGACGTGCTGGTGTCTCCCAGATCGCGCGGAACCAACACGCCGCCTCAAGATCTATCAATATCTGCGCTCGGGCACGCCCATCGTGGCCACGCGGTTGTTGACTCACACACAGGTTCTGACCGACGAGACGGCAATACTGACGGGCGCTTCGGCCATGGAATTCGGTGAGGGGATTCCTCGAGGCGCTCAGAAACAAAGAACGCGCGGCCGCGCGTGGGTGAGCACGCCCGCCAGACTCGCCGAGACAAGCTACAGCTACGAGGCGTATCTGGAACGAACCCGCCAGGCCTACGACATGCTGCTCGAGCGCGCTTCCGCATCCAGACTCATCGACGCAACCGACAGCGCCCGCGCACTATCACGGGACGGTGAGGGATTGCCGGCGCGCAGCCACCTCGCCCCGCGCGAATGAAGGATGGTGGCGTGAGCCCGTCTCGATCGCGCGATCACTACAGTTACACGGTCTCCATGCCGACCCGGCGACCGCCCAATCCTTCGACGAGCGCCGCTTCGGAGGTCCGATCGGTGAGTTGGTGGCGAGCGAACAGGCCCGTATCCCAGTCAGCTTCTGTGGGAGACATCCGGAGACCGTTCCGTGCTCGACGTCGGGCACGGGAACGGGGCGGGCAGCAATGCTGATGGCCCGGGCTGGTGCCCGCGTGACGGCCGATCGACGCCTCGACGAGATGTTGTCCATTGCACGACGACGGGCCATCGATGAAAGCCTGACGGTCGCGTTCTCCTCGGTGACGTTCACGATCTCGGGATTCGAGAATCGTTCCTTCGACATCGCGATCAGCCTGCGCGTGTTGATGCACGCAGCGGATTGGCGAGAGTCGGTGGCCGAGCTGTGCCGCGTGTCCGATCGCCCTCGTCATCTTCGATTACCCGTCCGCCATGAGTTTCGCGGCGCTTCAAGCCGCTGTTCGCCGGCTGACGCATGCACTTGGCGTCCGGACCGAACCGTACCGCGTCTTGAGCCGGCAAGCCGTCGCGCGCCAGCTGGACAGGTCGGGCTTCCGGAATCCGGTCCATCCACCGTCAGTTTTTTCTGCCCATCGCGTTCCACAAAGCGATCGGATCCCAGCGCTTCACGGTGGCTTTGGAAGGCCTCTTCCACAAGTTGGGTCTGGTGCGCCTGTTCGGGACACCGGTAACACTCGTCGCGGAACGGTGCAACTAGCGCGGCTCGTCACCGGCGCGACGGGATTCACAGGCGGCCAACTGGCCCGCGCGATTGGCTGCATCGGGTACCGAGTCCGAGCGCTCGTTCGCGGACGATCGGCGCTGTTGCGTTACGGCAGGAAGGGATTGAACCGGTTCTTGGCGATTTGCGCGACCGATCGCGCTCGGCCAGGGCCGTCGAAGGCACGGACGTCGTTTACAACATCGCCGCCATCTACCGGCAGGCAGGCAGGCCGGGCCGAGACCTATCGCGCGCGTCAACGCCACGGCCGTTGCCGAGCTCATCGAGCAGGCCGGCGCGGGCCGGCGTTCGCCGGGTCGTGCAGTGCAGCACCGTCGGCGTCCACGGCGACATCGAGCACCCGCCGGCCAACGAAGATGCGCGCCGCTCAGGCCCGGCGACATCTACCAGCGGACGAAGCTCGAAGGCGAGGAACTGGCGCGGGAGACGGCGGCGCGGTCGGGCATCGAGATCACCATTGTCCAGGCCGAGCGGCATCTACGGTCCAGGCGATCGACGGCTCCTGAAGCTGTTCCGGAACACGATCCGGCGCTTTCCGACATTGGGCCGCGGCGAAATCTATTACCATCTGACCTACATCGACGATCTTGTCGAAGGCTTTCGACTGTGCGGCGAGCATCCGGCGGCGGCCGGACGCACCTACATCCTCGCCGGTGGCGAGGTGACGACGCTGAACGAGCTGATCGCGCTGATCGCGGACACCGCCGGAACGTGTTCCGCCGCGCCGTGCACCTGCCGGTTTGGCCGTTCTGGATAGCGGGCGCGGCATGCGAAGCGGTCTGCGTCCGCTCGGCATCGAGCCGCCGATTGTATCGGCGACGCGTCGATTTCTATCACGAAGAGCCGGGCGTTCGACATTAGCACGCGCGCAAGACGGAGCTCGGCTACGCGCCAACCGTCGGCTTACGGAGAGGGCATTACTCGAACCTTGAAGTGGTATCGCGATCATGGCTGGCTCTAGCCCGACTCCTTGGACCCGTCCATCGCGAAAGTCGCAGGAGCAGCTCTTCGATCCGGAGAACGTCGAGCCGGGCGAGCTACGCCGAGCTCGTCGTCGGCCGCTCCGGGTCTCGCGTCGCTCTTGAAATACGAGCTGGTCGTGGCGACGGCACAATCGCGGGCTGGAGCTCTGGGTCTCGTTCTGGAGAAAGGTGCTCTACCCGTGGCTGCTCGGATCGTGCGGCCGCAACGTCGTGTTCGGGCAGAACGTCGTGCTGCGGCATCCCCACAAGATTCACATCGGCAGCAACGTCGTGATCGACGACAACTGCCTCATCGATGCCAAAGGCGAGTCGAACCGGGATTCCGCATCGGCAACGGCGTGTTCATCGGCCGCAATTCGATCCTCTCGTGCAAGAACGGCGACATCGACGTGGCCGACCGGCGCGAACATCGGGTTCAATTGCGAGCTGTTCTCGGCCAGCCAGCGTCACGTGTGGGGCCGAAGCGCGCTGCTGGCGGCGCTACAGCTACGTCATCGGCGGCGAGTCACGAGTTTTCGATCCGTCGACGTGCCGTCCTCGCGCAGGACGCGCACCTCGTCAGGCGTCACCATCGGCGACGGGCGCCTGGACTGGGCGCGGGCGCCAAGATCCTCGACGGCGTCACGATCGGGGCCCACGCCGTCATCGGCGCCGGCGCCGTCGTCCGCGAAAGCGTTCCACCGGGGCCATCGCCGTCGGCGTCCCTGCCCGCGTCGTTTCGACCTCGCACTCGCCGGCACCTCTGGTCCGACCGCAGAACCTCGAACGTTGAAAGCCGATCGCCGAGACCTGAAGCTTACAGCGAATGGCCACGACTCGCCATCGTCACCTCCAGTCCGCCTTCAGTCGAAGGCGGGCATCTGGTCATCGCGCGATCGCTGGAAACCGCGGCCCGCGAAGCCGGTCACGACGCACCACGTACCTCATTACTCCCGAGTGCCAATTCGGCCGGCAGGCGTCCTCGCACATCGACGACATGGCGAACCGATGTGAACGCCGCGACCGGGCCAAGGATCGATCAGGTCATCAGCCTGCGCTTTCCGGAGCTACGCGCATGCCATCCGGCCCACGTGTGCTGGCTTGAATCACACGATGCGTGGAGCACACGATCAATGGCCGAGGTTCTCAGCGGCGTCTGTCGCAGCGGGGACGTGCGAAAGAACGGGTCAGACGTGCTCGTCATCAGCACCGTCGATCGATGGTTGCTGACACACAACGTCACACGCGTCGATCGCCCAATCTCGCACCGGTCCAGCGCCGGCTGGCCGATGATCTCGGCATCGGCCTCGGCCGTGGTGCTCCCACCGCCTCGCCCCAGCGATGCTATCGCCGCGTGGAGTAGGGGCATGCGCGATTTCGGTTCGCCGTCTCGCGATCTCGACACCGCTCGAGCGTCTCGACACTCTTCATCCGGCGCGGCTGGCGTGAACTCGGCGAGCCGGCGGCGCAAGGGCCGTGATTGCAGGCGATGGCGACCAGCGGACTGGCGCTCGAGGAGCTTGGTTGTAGAGGCGCTCGGCCTGTCGAGTCGCGTGACCTTGCTCGGCCAGGCGACTGACGAAACCTTGCTGCGACCACCTGGCGAGATGCCGCGCCGTCTGCTTTCCCGCCAGCTCGCCGAGGACTACTGGATTCGTCACGGTTGAGGCGTTTCGCGTCACGGAAAGCAGTGTTGACCTGCATCGACAGCGGCGGGCCGGCCGGAACTGGTTCAGGACGGCAAAGACTGGCCTCGTTTGCGAGCCCAACGCCTGGGCGCGTTGGCGGCTGGCGATCGCGCGCGTCATGGCGGAACGCCGCGTTGGCCGAACAGATGGGCACGGCGCGCGGCCGACGCGTCGCCGCGCTGATCGTGGTCCGGCAGACCGTCAAACGACTGGTTATCGCCCAGAGGACTTGAGGATGCAGAGATTGAGGCATGTGAGGATTTAGATTCTCAAATCCTGAGATCCTCAAATTCTCAAATTGCCGAAGCGTGAGAATCACGTCATGGCATATCGGAGCGAGCTCGAAGCGCGGCTGGCCAAAAAGACGACGAAGGCGATCGTCGACTATCGCATGATCGAGGACGGCGACCGCGTGATGGTCGGTCTGTCGGGCGGCAAGGACAGCTGGGCGCTGCTGCAGATCCTGGACGTCCTGCGCCAGCGCGCGCCGATCCGGTTCTCGCTCGTCGCGGTCAACGTCGATTCCGGCTACAAGGAATACAAGCACGACCTGATCGCGAAGACCTGCGAGGCCCGCGGCTGGGAGTACCGCATCGAGCACACCGGCATCGGCGAAGCTGATCGACGACATTCTCGACGCCGACGAGACGCCGTGCTCGCTGTGCGCGCGGCTGCGCCGCGGCGTGCTGTCACCGGATCGCGACGGAAGTCGGCGCCACGAAGATCGCGCTCGGCCATCATGCCGACGACTTCATCGAGACGCTGCTGCTGAATCTGTTCTTCGCCGGCGCGCTCAAAGCGATGCCGGCCAAGCTGGTGTCCGACGACGGCGCGCATGTGGTGATCCGGCCGCTGGTGTATCGTCGGCGAGGACGAGGCGCGCGCCTATACGCAAGCAGTGCGAGCTGCCGATCATCGGCTGCTGCTGCCCGGCCTGCGGCGATCTGGGCCTGCAGCGCCAGCGCGCCAAGCGGCTGCTCATGGAGCTCGAAACCGAGCATCCCGGCGTGAAGCAGTCGATGCTCAAGGCGCTCGCCAACGTGGCGCCGCGCCATCTGCTCGACACACGGCTCAACCCGCCTGGCCGAATTGCGTGCTCGTGCGGCATCGTCTTCCGATTCCAATGCGCCGAACACGGAGAATTCAGCGACCGCGAGCAATAACCGTTCAGAGTCGAACGCGTTACTCGGCCGGGCAGCCGTGAGCTGCAGCTTTGACGCGTGAGAGCCGTAGGTGCAGCGCGGTGTCGTCGGCCGCCGTTGGTGGTCGATGGCGCGACCGTCGGGCAGATTAGCCGCGGGCTCATGGTTTTGCTCGGTGTGGAGCGAGAAGACGGCCCCGGTGATGTCGATGAGCATATTGCCAACAAGATCCACGATCTTCGTGTCTTCGAAGATGCGGCAGATTCCTCGCGCCATGGATCGGTCGGTAAAGGACGTCTGGCGGAAGCATCCTCGTGGTTTCCCAGTTCACGCTGGCGGGCGATGTGCCGGAAGGGACGGCGGCCGTCGTCTTGACGGAGCAGCAGCCCCGCATTGCGAAGCCTCACGAAGACGTGGTCTCGAGGCGCTAGACGATCGAGGACTCGCAGTCGCCACCGAGAGAGTTTCAGGCGATGATGCAGGTATCGCTCGTCAACGATGGCCCAGTCACGTTGTTGCTGGACAGCAAGAAACGCCTTTGAGTCGTTCGGCCATGTTGGCTTCCGGCCATGTGGCCTCCGGACATGTGGTGTGGCTTCCGACATGTGTGGCTTCCGGCTTCAGCCGGAAGCTTATCCGGTCGTTGAGATCGTGGCTTCCGGCTTCAGCCGGAAGCTAATCCGGTCGTTGAGACGACAAAAAGCACCCAGAGTCGAGAGAGGCTTTCATGAAACCTGATTGGTGTGTCGCCGCGCTGATGCTCCTCCTCGGCCTGGCCGGTTGCGCGCAGCAGCGGCCGCTGGCGACGGAAGACCCGAAAACGATTCCGCCAGGGCGTGTTCTCGCCGAGGGCGGCGTGGATTTCGCACACGATCAGGGAGTATCCGGTGTCGGGACTGGAGGGGAATCTAGTGGCGACTGCCCACCCTGGAGTCAGCGTCGGCATCAGCCTCGATTGCGGAGATTCAGCTGGACGGCGGCGTCATTGACATCCCTCGGGTATCTCGAAACGAAATCCAGCTGCACCGTTGGCTCTAAGCTGACGTGGTCACAGGAGACAGCACTCAGGACGCTATAGATGTCACCGTGGCCACCAAGATCAAGCTTCGGCCCCGAACTGGAGCGCCGGCCTGCGATCGGCTTCAGGTTCGCAATCAAGCCGCCGACAGCTTTCCAACGAAAGCGGCCTGGGCCTCTGACACGACCGACTTTACATGTCGCTTCTTCTGGCCAAGACCGTTCGATCGGTTCGCATGGTCGGCAACGTTGGGGTGGGCATCCCGGCCGATCCGACCGAAGGTGCTCGTCAGAACGACGTATTGACCTACGGTGTCTCGGGAGCACGGCGATCTCCCAGCAAACCGAACTGGTTGGGGAAATCAACGGCCGCGTTTCAACTGAGGAGTGGCAATCCTTTTCCCGGCACTGACACACGCAGCGTCTTGAAGCTGGGTGCGCCGTTACACGAGGGGTCCCATCCGTTACGATGCGGGCGCTGTTCTTCTGGACTGACGTCGATCGATCCGAGCGTTGGGCTCACGATTGGCGTCACGCACGTCTTCCTAACGTCTCTTTACGTTGCCGTGGCCTGCGGCCGCCGCCAGCGCCATAAAGGGATCAGCAATCGACATTCACGCGCCGCGAGCCATGAACGCCGCGACGAAGACGATTGTCACCACCAGCGCAATCTCCACGGTGTTGATTCTGGCGTACTGCCTCAGGGGGAACCGCGGCAGCGGCTGTCAGCCGCGGCGGGCCGCGCGCACTCGAATGAACCGTCATCATCGGCGCCAGCTCCAACACGAACACGATGGCAAACAACAGCACTTTCACCCAGAAGAACCCATTCCTCCAGTAGGACGACCGTTTCTTTGCCGCCGAAAATACACGCAGCGCCAAGACCGAGAGGATCCAGAGTCCGGCGGCCGCCCTCAGGCGCTGTCGGCTGCAAGCAGTCGCCTCCATCCCGTCCTCGTCCAGTAACACCCGCAAGAGCCCGGCCGCGCACGAACACCCTCCCAGGCCGAGAGCCAACGCGAGGACGTGAATGGTCCGAAAGAAAAGCTGCGACGATCATGCAGACGCCAAACTACCAGGGGTGAATGCGACGTCCAGACCTCGCAACATTCTGGAACTGCTCGCCAGCGAACTGGCGAACCAGGTCAACAATCCGGCGGCTCCGGTGACCCTCCTGCAGTTTCGGCACATCCCCTCGCCGAGCTTCGAGCGTTCACCAGGTACTGGCGCACCCAGTACGTCGAGAGTGATAATCAGACGTCGTGAATCCGTCGGTGGCTCGCATGCCGCGACCGGTCCCAGATGAAAGGCTGCCCGCACCGCCATGGACGGCTGTGCCGGTGACTGATGCCGAGTCGCTCCGTCATCTGTCAAATGCTGGCGGTTCATCGGCATCGACATCTCGACGCGATCTTCGAAGGCGCAGCGACGACGAGTCGGGCTTGTCGGTGGAGTAATAGAGGTTCCGCCATCGAGACGAATGAGGTTGCGGATGACGAGCCGGCGCTTCGGCAGTTTTTCTTTCAGGAAATCGCGTTTTCCAGGTTCGACAGGATGTGAAATCGAAATCCAACACGGGGAGTGATCTCCGTCGAGTTCTCATCGTCGGTTCCGCTTCGTCCTGGCCACGAGCGTTTCGCCGATCATGTCGAACCAGTTCCCACGGGAATGTTCGAAGGAAGGCGTCACGTCGAGCGTGGCCCAGCCCGGATCATCGGACGGTTTGGTCAACGAGCACTTTCGGCTCGAGGTCGACTCCCAGGGTCAACCGGATGGCTCTTGATCCAATCGAGCGCGAGGTTGCCCGGCAGAGTCGTATCTCCGGTTCGTCCGCTTTCGACGGACGAAGGCAGAAAAAACAACGAGCACGAGGCTGATGGCACCGAGCAGTCGGCGTCGCGCGCAAACGTTGGGAACCGTCATGAGCCATAGGCGCCGAGGTTGCTCCTGCTGCGTCGGGATGGCACCGAAACCCATCGTGCTGGTGTTGTCGAAACCGCCTTCCAGCGTCAGCAGTTGGCCAAGAAAGTGGCGAGAAGCCTGCCCAGTGCATGCAACACTGGTGTGACGGAATGCAGGGTGAACTCTTAGGAAATCCTTATAGGCAATAAGAGCGCGTCCACCGACTTGCGCCGTGGATGGTGGGCCACCGCCTTTCTGTGCGCGCTGTGGGCAATTCGCGCACGCGCAAACTCTTCCGCGACTGAAACAGCTGGATCGGCCTGGGCTTTTCCTCGACAGCCCCGTGCTGCTTGGTCGAGGACGCGTTCAAATCGAGTCTGGGCTTCATGGTGGAGCGCGAGGACGACGGTCCGAAGTCCACCAGGACGTTGACGTGGCCGCAAGCCGAGCTGCACACCGGCGTCAACTACCCATCTCGATTTTTCCGTGACGTGGGATGGTCTCATCACAACTACCGATCTGACAATCCACCTCGAGCGGGGAAACGCGCGACGACAGGCGGCGCGGATGTCCCGCCTCGGCGCAAAGCTTGGTCTCCGCAAATCGGCCGCACGTCAGCATACAGACGCTCATCGGCAGCGTGCATCCGCCGGTCGGCAGCGCCTCGGTTTCTGGCGCGGATACGCCGATCCGCAGAGCTCGCCTCGCGTGGGGCGTTTCGATCACGGATAGCTTCGGGTTTGGCGGAACCGGCGATCTGGGAGCGGTACGCGAAGACGATGGTCGTGTGCACGCTAAGCCTGCGGTGAGTGCGTCGCTCGCCGGCAAAGTTGCAGGTGCTCTGGGTGGCTTCGTCGGTTTCGTTGGCGAGTCGGCGGAGCTGAGCTCTGACACCAGGTGTGTGGTCGGCCCAGGCTGGCTTGGTATTCCGCCAGGTATGCGGCACCAGCTCGACGTCTGGGTAGCCGGCGCATTTCGGGGAGGCCCGGAAGATTACTTCCTAAGCGCGGATTCGTCCGTCGGCTCCGCTAAGGCCCTTCCATGCGGGAATCGGACTGCTCTAGGCGATCGAATAGAAAGTCCTTGACTCATTTCGACCTCCTGACGCTCTCGCTCATCAGACCAGCCCAACTGACCCTGAACGATGGTGGCGGCCCGTTGAACCGCCTCGTCGCCGGGATGGCCTAGCGCACCGAGTGGAGTCCTGCGAATGACGGCGTCCGAGAGTCTCGTCGCCATTTCCTTACGCACCGCCCACACCAGCTGCGCGCCGATGACGCGGCGAGCCGTCTGCCACTACGCGCACACCACTCCGGCTTGTCCCTGGTGAGCGCCAGCAGCATCACGCGTACCGCGATCCATAGGCGGCCACGAGATGAGGGATGGTGCCGCTCGGCAAGCCAGCGTCGTGGTCTCTTCGAGCCTCGGCGATTGTGAGCGTCGAGTCGCGAACGCTTCCACCCGGCAACAGGGTCGTGGCAGTCCGGCACGTCAGAGGGGAGCGTCGCAACTTCGCGATGACGCGATTGACGACGCGCTTCGGCATAACCACGCGTGCGGTCGTGACGCGTCCCGGCCACGCTGACGAGGCCTTCGACTCCATCAGCCGCGTGATCGCGGATCTGCTTCGTGCCCTTCCAGTCGAAGCGTGCCGTCGCTGCTCGCGCAGCTGGCACGACGCCGCGGTGAACCAGCGTGACGTCACCGAGGATTCAAATCAAGCGCAGGAAAAGCTTTCGTTCCAACCCGGCGATGAACGAATTGACTTCGACGGAGGAGGTTCTGCAGCGCCCGCTTCAGGAAGCTTCTGCGACTCTACTGTCTGGCGTAGCGCAGCGGCCTCGCCACGGCACGAGAAGCACAGGTGATCGTCCCGACGCCGTGCGCGCGCCCAGCGCCTCCTCGCCACGCCGCCTGAGTGGTCACGAGGTTCATCGCCTTGAGGAGCGGCATCCCGGTCGCCAGTCCCAGCGGTTCCGGCAGGCGATCCACAGAGTGCGCCCGTGGCATTGACGGTGAGGCGGGCTGCAATCTCGAGCTCTCGCCGTGTCTCGCTGTCGCGCGCCCGTGCCGCCGGTCACGCGCTTGCCTTCGCACAGTAGCGACGAGGCTCGAGATGATTGGCGAGGATCGCCCGGTGTTCGTCCGCGGCGATCGCGAAGCTGAATGTCAGGCGATCGGACTCGAGCGTGACGTGATCGTGCCAGACTGTCGGCCCGTGGCGCCGCGCCGCCGCAGGCCAGGGTACCGTATCGCGGCTTCACCTTTCGAGACGATATGGCCGGCCCGGCACTCAGCGCGCGGACGGAACGCCGCTCTGTTCCGGTCGACCACTTCGACGTGATCATCGACCGGTGAATCCAACCCGCATGGCCGTTTTGCCGGTCCATAGAGGACCGATGTACGGGGACTACGACTGGAAAGGAGGACGGACGCGCGGCGCGATTCGAGCCAGGTCCGGCGCATTCTCTTCATCGATTCGCGGGCGCGCCGAAGGTCCAGTTTCTGCAGGTAGCGGAGTCCTCCATGGATCGATCCGAAGTGTGATGTGAACTGATCGTTCCGCTGCCAAAGTCGTCTCGCTCGACGAGCGCCACCGACAAGCCGCGCTGTGCCGCGTCGCGCGCGATCGTCAAGCCGTAAATACCGCCTCCCACGACGAGGAGTCGAACGTCCGTCCAGCAAGTCGGTCGAGATCACGAATCATTCAGTTGATCGTAGAGCTTCGGCTGTCAGCTACCAGCCTCCAGCTACCGGACACTGGCAGCTGGGGCCGGAAGCTGGTAGCTACGTTATAGTCAATGCCCGTGGCGACGATCGACGCAGTCCGTGAGTACTGAACCGTCATATTCACGATCTCGAAATCAGCCGGCAGCCGGTCGGCACCGGGGCTTTTTCGACGATCTCGATCAATATCATTTCGAAAAACTCCATCATCTCCTGCGGCTCGTCCCTTTTGACGGATACGCCGGCCGCCGCGTTCCTCGAGGTCGGCTTGCGGGCCGTCGTCGATCTCGCACGATTTGCCAAAGGGGGAGCGGTGGTCACCGGTGTCGACATCGCCCCGTCGGCGATCGACCTTGCCGGGCCAACTTCTCGCAACAAGGGTTAACGGGTGAGTTTCGAGTCGCCGACGGCGAACAGCTTCCGTTTCCGGATCAGTCGTTCGATCTCGTCTACGCACACGGCGTCGTTCAGCTACAACGGCTGATCCGGCGGCTGGTCGACGAGTGCCGTCGCGTGCTCACGGCGGACGGGTTGGCAATCTTCCAGGTCTATAACCGCATATCCTGGCTGAATGCACCTGTCGACGCTGATGAAGGCTGGGCCTGGAACATGAAGCATGCGCCGGTCATTCTCCAAGTTCAGCATCGGCGAATTCAAGCAACTGCTCGCCGGATTCAATCAGGTGCAGGTCATCGCGGAGCGTTTCCTGGTCAAGTCGCGTCTGCACGGGGGATGGAAGGGGCGCTGCGTACAACGGCCTGTTCGTCGGAACCTTCAACTCGCTCCCACGATCGTGGGTCCAACGGTTCGGCTGGCATCTGCTCGCGTTTTGTCGCAAATGACGATGATTCCCTTCATCAAAGCACCACGCCTACGGCAACGACTTCCTCTACATGAGAAGAGCGTGAGCTCGTCGAGTTCGGACGGCCACAGCTTGCACGCGAGATGTGCGATCGCCACACCGGCATCGGCGCTGACGGCCTGATCCTCTACGGAGGAACGTACGACGATGCAACGATGTCCCTTTTCAATGCGGACGGCGGGCGCGCCGAAGTGTCGGGCAACGGACTGCGAGGACTGGCCGCGCTCCTTCTGCGCAACGCCGAACCTCTTCGCTCGACCGGCCATCGTCCGGACGGAAGCAGGAGTGAAGCGGCTGGCGCGGACGGAACGCTCCCAGTCGCGGCACACCTTTCGAGCCGAAATGGGCAACGCCGCCCACGTTCGGACAGACCTCGATCATGGCGGGTGGCGAGCGACTGGACATCGTGACGTTGAGCATGGGAAACCCACAGTGCGTCGTGCTCGGGGCGCTACCCGATGGGAGCGCTTTCGGCGGCTCGGCCCTGCCATCGAGCATCACTCCTCGTTTCCGGAAGGCACGAATGTCGAGTTCGCCCACGTCGAGGCGCCCGAATCGCGTCCGCATCATGATTTGGGAGCGAGGGTGTGGTCCGACGTTCTCGTCGGGCACTGGATCGTGCGCGGCACTGGTAGCGGCCGCAGCGTATGGCGGCGCCGGCACGCACTGCCGAGGTGATCGCCCCCAGGCGGCGCTCAAGTCGTGGAATGGCCTGAAGATGGCGTTATTTGACCGGGTGGGCTGAAATCGTGTGCAGAGGGGCGCTGGCTGCGCCCGCCGCCGGTCCAGCAAGCCTAATCGAGGGCTCTCGCCGTCCACGAGCGCTTGACAACCCTCGCGCGGGGGCCATAATCGGCGCTAGCGGTTAAAGAGTCGAAAAGGGGGCCTAGATGAGCCGGCGTTTGGCTGTTCGGGAAGTCGTGCTAACAGCTCTTGTTGCCGTCGGATGGCTCGGACCCGTCGCCGTGGCAGGGCAGGGTCGCCAGGCCACGGGAACAGCAGCCAAGACCTCTTCGCCCGGACCCTACACCCGGCCGAAAACGCCGGACGGCCAACCCGACCTCCAAGGTTTCTGGACCAACTCGACGTATACGCCGCTCGAGCGCCCGAAGGGCGTCGAGAAGGAGCTTCTATACACCCGCAGAAGCGGCAGCCGCGATCAAGCTGGCCGCGCAGCGCGAAAACGAGCTGACGACACCTGGCACGACCGAAGACGTGCACTACGACTTCACGCAGTTCGGCTTGATCGCAGCCAGGCACCACTCGCGGAGAATCTCCGGACGTCGTTGATCGTGGATCCGCCGGACGGCAAGGTTCCGCCTCTGACCGACGAAGGGCGCAAGAGAGCAGCGGCGCGTGCGGAAGCGGAGAAGCGATTGGGCGGCCGATGGGACTCGGCCGAAAGCAACCAGCTCGACGATCGGTGCCTCATCATGGCCGGAGCCGGCCCGCCAATGATGAACGCGGCCTACAACGCGCAACTACCAGATTGTGCAGGCGCCCGGCTACGTGATGATCCTCACCGAGATGATCCACGACGTGCGGATCGTGCCGCTGGACGGGCGCCCGCAACCCGATGAAAAGATCCGCCAGTGGATGGGGGTCTCGCGCGGCCGCTGGGAGGGCAACACGCTCGTCGTCGAAACGACCAACTTCAACGGCAAGAATCCATTCAGAGGGATCACTGAAAACCTCCGCGTTACAGAACGGTTCACGCGCCTCTCCGAAGATGCGATTCATGCACCGGTTTACTGTCGAAGACAAGACGATGTGGTCGAGGCCCTGGCTGCCGAGATGACCGTTGAAAAAGACCGTTGGACCGATATTCGAGCATGCCTGTCACGAGGGCAATTACGGCCGCTACAACACGCTCGTTGGTGCCCGGCTCGAAGAGAAGAAGGCTGCAGAACAAAAGGGATCGGGGACGGGCGTCCAGTAGAGTGGCAGGAGGCCGTCAGATGCGAAATCGGTTTCTCGGTGCGACGATTCCGACGCGCTTGTTGCTGCCGCCAGCCTCGCGTTGACCGCTACGACCGCCGCGGCACAGGCGGGCCGCCTACAAGCGCGCCACGGACGGCCGACGGCAAGCCCAATCTGAACGGGATCTGGCAAGCCATGAACACGGCGAACTGGGACATCGAGGCGCATCCGGCGGGTCCGAGCCTGTTCGCGAGCTGGGGGCGATCTCCGCAGTGCCCGAGGGCTCGGCATTGTCGTGGGGGTGAGCTGTCCGCATACGCCCGAAGCGCTGGCGAAGAAGAAGGAGAACCTCGCCAATCGATTGAAGCTCGATCCCGAGATCAAGTGTTACCTGCCCGGCGTGCCTCGCGCGATGTACATGCCGTTCCCGTTTCAGATCATCCAGAGCCAGAAGCACATCATGATGACTTACGAGTACGCGGGCGCCGTGCGCACGGTCTACATGGACAACCAGGTCGAAGCCCCGGCCGACAGCTGGATGGGTTGGTCGAACGGCCGCTGGGAAGGCGAAACGCTGGTCGATCGACACCAAAGGGTTCAACGACCTGAGCTGGTTCGACAGGGCCGGCAATTTCCACAGCGACGCGCTGCACGTCGTCGAACGAATCACCGCCCGCAGCCCGAAACGCTTACCTACGAGGCCACCATCGAGGACCCCAATGTCTTCACGCGACCTTGGAAGATAGAGCATGCCGCTCTATCGACACGTCGGAGAAGAACGCCCAGCTCATGGAATTCAGGTGCGTGGAATTCGTCGAAGATCTCATCTATGGGCATCTTCGCAAGCAACCGCACGAAGTGAGGCACAGTGGGGCAGGGCCCCAGCGCGAGGGACTGAAGGAGATCTCAATGCGTCATCGATTCCTGCGTTTCAGTCGGTGCCCTGGCGGTTGCAATCGCCGTGGTGTCGCTGGCCACGACTGCCGTTGCTGGCGCAGGCCCGGCACCGGCGAAGGCGAGCGGACGGAGAAGGCGGCAAAGGTCTACACGCCACCGCGAACGCCCGACGGCCAGCCCGGACCTCCAGGGCTTCTGGACCAACTCGACGTACACACCTCTGGAACGGCCCAGAGAAGGTGACGAAGGAGTTCTACACGCCCGAGGAAGCTGCCGACGTCGCGAAAGCTCGCCGCGGAACGCGAGACCGAGCAGACGCACGCCCGGAACGACGGCGGACGTGCACTACGACTTCACCCAGTTCGGTCTGGATCGCAGTCAGTCGACGTTTGCGCGAAACCTGCGCACATCGCTGATCGTGGATCCGCCGGACGGGAAGATTCCGCCGCTGACGGCTGAAGGCCAGAAGCGGGCGCGCCGACCGTGCGGCTGCGAGACGAGCGCAGGGCGGACAGCACGACGCGGTGCAGAACATGCCGATTGGCTCGCGCTGCATCATCATGGCGGGTGCAGGCCGCCGATGATGAATGCGGGCTACAACAGCAACTATCAGATCGTGCAGGCGCCTGGTTACGTGATGATTCTCACCGAGATGATTCACGACGCGCGCGTCATCCCGTTGGACGGTCGTCCGCAGCCGCCTGCCGGGGCGCGGCAGTGGACGGGCATCTCCCGCGGCCGCTGGGATGGCAACACGCTCGTGGTCGAAACCACGAATTTCAACGGGAAGAACCCGTTCCGCGGCGCCAGCGAAAACATGAAGGTGACCGAACGTTTCACACGAACAGCCGACGACTCGATCACCTACCAGGTTCACGATCGAAGACGACATCGACGTGGGCGAAACCCTGGACCGCTGAAATGCCGATGAAGAAGACCGAGGGTCCGATTTTCGAGTTCGCCTGTCACGAAACCAACTACGGCATCGCGAACATCCTGGCCGGAGCTCGAGCCGACGAGAAGAAGGGCCGCCCGAGAGCCGCGAACGAGGATCGAAGTAAGGAGGATCCAATGCGAACGAAGCTCGCCGTCGTGGTTGCCGCTGGTCCGGATCTGCTGGCCGCCGGGCCGGTGCGGGCGCATCACGCATTTTCGGCGGAGTTCGACGTGAACAAGCCGCTTCAAGCTGCAGGGAACGCATGACCAAGTGGGAAATGGTGAATCCCCATTCGTGGTTCCACATCACCGTGAAGGGTCCCGACGGTAAAGAGGTCGAATGGTTGATTGAGGGTGGCGTCGAAACCAGCTGATCCGGATGGGTGGAGCGAAAAACACGGTCCCGCCCGGCACCGTCCTTGTTGTCGATGCCTATCAGGCCAAGGACGGCACCAACAAGGCGGTCGGCCGCAACTTCGTTCTTTCTGACGGCACGCGATTGTTCCTCGGCGGGTCAGCGCCTGGCGGCGGAGGCGATGCGAAGGCGCAAGCCTAGGCCTCAGGGCCCCAGGGCTGTATTAGGAATCAGCCTGAGGCAGCCCTGAGCGTCTGGGCCCTCGGCCGTGAGGCCTACTTCCTAGGAGTGAGTTTGTAGCCAGCCGGCGGGGCAAAGAGATCGTCCGACAGCGCCGCCGTTTCCACCGAGTCCACGACAGTCGTCATCGAAAATTGCCCATCTTGCTCATGATGGCGGCCAGCGGACCCTCGCCGCCCATTTTGATCTGCATTTGCGTTTCGTAGGCGATGCCGCCCAGCTCGGCTATCTGTTTGTACCATCTCAGCCATCGCCTTGGCTGGCCCGGGCTGCGCCTTGGCGGCGCGAGGATCGCTGAAGATCCAGCCGCTTCTCGACGGCGGCCTTGAAGAAGCGGCTGTAGTCCGCGGTTCCGGGCGCGCCCTTCACCACCCACATCGGACCTTGCAGCGTGACGGTCATGTTCAGGTCTTTGCCGCCGCCCAGGGCCGACTTCATGGACACCTCCATGTCGTAACCGGCCGCTGACTGACCTCAGATCTGCTTTGGTCTGGCCGTTCGCCTTGAGAGACGCTTTGGTACTCGAAGGGTCGACGCTCTTGGATATCTCCGACCCGAATGTACCCATGTCCCACACGTCCGCTTCTTTCTTCTTTGGAGTCGAACATGTACAGCTTTTGCGCATCGACATCGAGATGATCCGACTGCGTCTTGTCGCCGAGCACTGTATCCGTTCGCATCTTGTTGCCCTTGATGTAGGTCGCACCCGGAGCCTTTCCCGACATGCCCATACCACCCTTGCCGTCCGTCGTCTGTTTGAGCGTGACGCTCGGCGTGGGCGAGGCAGCGCCAGAGCGATGACGAGAAGAGTGGCGCCACACAGATGCTTCATACGAGAATGCGCTCCTCGAGATCCAATCTTGGGACAACTGTCGAAGTATACAATTTAAAGGCTCGGGGCTGAGGGCTGAGGGCTAAGAGCTGAAAGCTTTGCCATCGAGATGGCAGTTCTGTGGTAATGAACATTCCGCGAGGAGAATCTGTCGGAGGGGCGAGATGGGCTTCATCAATCGAGCGCCGATGACGGCTTTCTTCCGTGCTGGTCGGCGCCGTCCTCGCGTGGGAGCCGGCATCGGCTCAGATCGATCTCTCCGGCGAGTGGGCGACGAGGCTTCACGAAGATCTGAACCATCGCAACGACGCGCTCGGCGGCGGACCTGAAATCGGCGACTACACCGGGCTGCCTGATCAACAACGCGGGCGGCAGGGCCACGACGTATCCTGATTATCAGGTGACGTTGAAGCAGTTGATGGCCCGAGCGACGAAGAAACCGACTGAGTAGACGTCGGGCAGAATCCACATGTACCGTCCTCTCAACGACCTCTCAGATTCTTCGATCACGGTTTGAAATGGCTCTGGCGCGAAGGGCTAGGCGAGGTGTGCGAGCGCGCGCGGTTCTTGCTTAGGAACAGCTTTCGGCTTGCAACGCTCAGCTGTCCGCCGGGTATAGAATGAAAAACCTCTCGCCTGACGACCGTCCGCGCGAGAAGCTCGTGCGGCACGGCGTTTCCGCGCTCGGTGATAACGAACTTGTCGCGGTGGTGCTGGGAAGCGGGTGCCGCAGTATTGACGCGCTGGCCATCGCCAACGAGTTGCTCGTGGCGCGCGGCGGCGCGCACGGCCTGGCGCGGTCGACGTGCGACGACCTGGCGCGAGTCGCGGGCGTCGGTCGCGGCAAGGGCGGCGCGGGTGTTGGCCGCCGTGGAACTTGGCCGCCGGACGCTGACGCACGCGCCGAGTGCGCGCATTCAACTGCGCACGCCGCGCGATGCCGCAGCGTATCTTACTGCCCTCGTTCGGATCGCGCCCGGTCGAGCAGTTTGGCGTGGTCCTCCTGGATACCAAGCATCGCGTCCTGAGGACGACGGTGTTGGCGATCGGCAGTCTCAACTCGACGGTCGTGGAGCCGCGCGACGTGTTCCGCGAGGCTGCCCACTCGGGAGCGCGGCGGCCGTCGTGGTTTTCACATACACATCCCTCTGGCGATCCTCATCCCAGTCCAGACGATGTGGAGTTGACGCGCCGGCTGGCGGCCGCTGGTTCGATGATGGGGATTGATGTCGTGGATCACGTCATCCTGGGGGACGTGCGTTACTGGAGCTTCAAGGAAATGGGGCAACTCTAGGAAGCTGGTAGCTGGCTGGAATGTCCAAGATCCTCTACTTCGATTGCTTTTCCGGGATCTCCGGCGACATGGTGCTCGGGGCTCTCCTCGACGCCGGGCTGCCGCTCGACGCGCTCAAACGTGCCCTGGGCAGCCTCGCGGTCTCGGGATACGAGATCGACCGCCAAGAAGGTGCTGCGAGCCGGCGTGTCGTCTACGAAATTCGTCGTCCATGATGCCAGCGCCAGGCACGAGCACCCGGCACCCAGCACCCAGCACGAGCACCCGGCACCCAGCACCCAGCACGAGCACCCGGCACCCAGCACCCAGCACGAGCACCCAGCACCCGGCGCACAAGCACCCAGCACCGGTTCATGGCCACCACCGCGGCTTGCCGGACATCTTCAAGCTGATCGATCGGATCGGCGCTGTCCGCCGCCGGCCGCGATCGCGCGAAAGCGCTGTTCAAGCGCCTGGCCGAAGTCGAGGCCGCGATTCATCACATGCCGGTCGAGCAGGTGCACCTGCACGAAGTCGGTGCTCTCGACTCGATCATCGACATCGTCGGCGCCGTGTTTGGCCTCGAATGGCTCGGCGTGGACCAGGTTGTGTGCTCGCCGTTGAACGTCGGCGGCGGCATGGTCCATTCGGCGCACGGGGTGTTTCCGGTTCCAGCGCCGGCGACGGTGAAGCTGCTCGAGGGCGCGCCGATTTACGGCGGAACGATCAGCAGGCGAGCTCGTCACGCCGACAGGCGCACTGATTGCCTCGAGCTATGCTTCGTCGTTCGGCGCCAATTCCGGCCGATGATGGTGGAGCGGATCGGCTACGGCGCCGGAGGGCGGGATATTCCGCGCACGCCGAACGTCCTCCGAATCCTGGTCGGACAGAGCGGCCGAGCGCATCGCCGGGAGATCGGTCACCGTGCTCGAATGCGAAATCGACGACATGAATCCTGCAGATCTTCGGCAGCCGTCATGGACAAGCTCTACGATGCCGGCGCGCTCGAGAGTGTTCTACGTCCCTGTTCAGATGAAGAAGAATCGGCCGGGCACGCTGCTGACCGTGATTGGCGCCTCCGGCAATCCGGCCGGCGATTGCGGATCTCGTGTTTCGGGAAACAACGACCATCGGTTTACGGTACGCTGACGTGGACCGCGAGTGTCTGCAGCGTGAATCGGTCAGTGTCGAGACGCCCATCAGGGACCGTTCGGTTCAAGGTCGCACGGCGGAACGGGCCGGTTGATGAACGCATCGCCGGAGTTCGAGGACTGTGTCCGTCTGGCGGCCGCCAACAATCTGTCCGTCAAGAGAAGTTCAGGCGCTGCGCCATCAAGGCGTATCGGGTCGAGCAATGGGGAATCGCTTTTTCTGACGACGGCGATCGATTACGTCAACAGCCGGCCGCATCTCGGCACGGCCTACGAAAAGATCGTCGCCGACGTGATCGCGCGCTACAAGCGGCTCTGCGGAATCGACACCTACTTTCTGATGGGGAACGACGAGCACTCGCAGAACGTGTTCAAGAAGGCGTCGAGACGAGGGCCTGACTCCGCTGGCCTACTGCGACCAGATGGAACGCGAGTTCCGCGACACGCTGGCGGCAGCCTGGACATCTCGTTCGACGATTTCATCCGGACGACCGAAGCCGCGGCATAGGACCGGCGTGACCGACCTGGCCGGCCGCATCTACGACGCCGGCGACATCTACGAGGGTCTGTACGAAGGTTGGTACTGCGTCGGATGTGAGGCGTTCAAGCAGGAGAAGGATCTCGTCGACGGCAAGTGCCCGCTGCACCTGACGACGCCGCAATGGATTAAGGAGAAGAACTACTTCTTCCGCCTGTCGAAGTATCAGCAACCGCTCCTCGATCACTTCGCCGCGCATCCCGAGTTCCTGCAGCCGAGACGTCCGACGAAACGAGATTCTGCGACTTGATCGAAGGCGGCCTCGAGGACATTTCGGTCAGCCGGGCGGGGCAATCCTGGGGAATTCCGCTTCCGTTCGATTCGTCGCAGCGTCGTCGTACGTCTGGTTCGATGCGCTAATCAACTATGCCTCGGCGGTCGGCCTCGGCAGCGATCGAGCGATGTTCGAGCGGTGGTGGCCGGCCGACCTGCACGTCATCGGCAAGGACATCACGCGCTTCCACGCTGTCATCTGGCCCGCCATGCTGATGAGCGCGGGCGTCGCGCTCCCGCGAGCGGTCTTTGGCCACGGCTTCATGACGTTGAACGGGTCAGCGGATGAGCAAGACGCTCGGCACCGTCGTCGATCCGTCCGAGGCGGCGTACGCGTTTCGGGCCGGATCCGCTCCGGCTCTACGTCACCAAAGAGATGACCTTCGGCAGTGACGGCGACTTCTCGTGGGAGCGGTACGAAGAGCGATACAACGTCGATCTCGCGCAACAACCTCGGCAACCTGGTCAGCCGCGTAACCGCTATGGCCCATCGATACTGCCAGGGCCGCCTGACGCCTTCACGGGTCGGGCGCCGGCCCGCTCGCGCGGGCTGGGAGAGCAGGTCGCTGAGGAGTATCGACACTCGATGGACGCGCTCGCTCCGCACGAGGCAGTGGCCGCGGTGTGCAGGCTGGTGGACGCCACCAACGAATTCATCGCCTCGACGGCCCCGTGGTCGCTGCGCGAAGGATCCGGCGTCGGCCGACCGTCTTGCGCAGGTCTTGTTCGATTCGGCCGAAGCCATTCGGCTCGTCGGCGTGCTGCTGACGCCCGTCATGCCCGGCATCGAGCGCAGAAATCCTGCGTCGTGTGGGCGCTTCAGCGGAAGACTTGCAGCTCGACCGCGACGGCCGCTGGCGCGGGGAGGGAGCGACTGCTCGAGCAAAAAGCGCCGCTTTGGCCGCGCCACGAAGTGCCAGAGAAGCTTTTGACGTCAATCAAGAAGGAGCCAGTCGTGACCGACGTTCCAACGCCACCACAGCCGACACCTCTGCCGTCTCAGGGCCAGATACGGCACCGGGCTCCGTCCTCGGGCCGCGTATCTCGATCGACGAGTTCATGAAAGTCGAGCTCCGAGTGGCGAAGGTCCTGAGCGCCGAACGCGTGCCCAAATCGAGGAAGCTCCTCAAGCTCCTTGTTGACGTTGGGACGGAGCAGCGGACGCTCGTGGCCGGTATCGCCGACGGTTACGAGCCCGAGACGCTCGTCGGCCGATCGGTCGCCATCGTCTTCAACCTGCAGCCAGCAACGCTCATGGGCATTGAATCGAACGGCATGGTGCTGGCCGCGAGTCCCGAGGGGCGGCAAGCCGACGCTGGTGTCGTTCGAGAACCCGCCGCCGCCCGGAACGAGGGTTCGCTGAGCCCACAGTAATCAGTCCCGCGAGTGATCCGTCCGAATCGCGGGATCCACGGCCTTCTCTTGGGGAACAGAACCGGGAAGTCTCCACGTAGGAGCTACCATGGAATGGCTCAAGCACACTTTCTGCGTCGGATGGTCCACGCCCCCGGGTTCACTGCCATCACGCTCATCACTCTCGCGTTGGGCATCGGGGCGAACACAGCCATTTTCAGCGTCGTGGAAGGCGTCCTCATCAAGCCGCTGCCTTACCCCGACGCCGACCGGATCGTGGGCGTCTGGCACGTGGCGCCACGGAATCCCATCCATCACCGGGAAGGTCAACTGTGCGCCCACGATGTTTTTCACCTACCGCGAGAATGCTCGGACCTTCGAGGAGTTCGGCCTGTGGTCGGGTGGCGGTGCAAGCATCACGAGGCATCGCCGGAGCCCGAACAGGTGAGGGTGCTCTTCATGACCGACGGGGCCCTCGACGCGCTGGGGGTAAAACCGACGCTCGGGCGCTGGCTTCTCGAAGGCCGACGCGCAACCTGATGCAGAAGGGACCGTCCTGCTGACCCACTGGATACTGGCAACGACGGTTCGGGCGCGATCCTGCGGTGGTTGGCCGAAACCTGATCGTCGACGGGAAGCCACGCTCCATCATCGGCGTCATGCCGCAGGAGTTCACGTTCCTCATCCCGAATGCGGAGCTGATCCTTCTCCTCATCAGTTCGACAGGAACAAGCTGTTCCTGGGAAATTTCAGCTTTCAAGGCATCGCGCGACTCAAGCCCGGCGTCACGCTGGAACAGGCCAACGCCGACGTGGCTCGCATGCTGCCGATCTGGCTGGACGCGTGGCCCTCACCGCCGGGATTCGACTCGGGCCTCTTCAAGAACGCGCGCCTTGGCCCGAAGGTGACGCCCTTCAAGCAGGACGTCGTCGGCGACATCGGCAACGTGTTGTGGCTGTTGATGGGCACAATCGGTCTCGTCCTGCTGATCGCTTGCGCGAACGTGGCCAACCTGCTGCTGGTCCGCGCTGAGGGGCGGCAACAGGAGCTCGCCATTCGCGCCGCTCTTGGCGCCGGCTGGGGCGTCTCGCACGCGAGATGTTGCTCGAAAGTCTCCTACTGGGATTGATCGGCGGAGCACTCGGCCTGGGCTTGACATATAGGGCGCTGCGCGCCCTGGTCGCTGCGGTCCCGCCACCCTGCCGCGCCTGAACGAGATCGGAATCGATCCCATCGTGCTGGCGTTCACGTTCGTCGTTTCGGTGATAGCCGGCCTGTTGTTCGGACTGATTCCCGTGATCAAGTACGCGGGTCCGCATATTTCGGCATCGCTGCGGGGCGGCGGGCGAGCGCTGAGCCACAGCCGCGAGCGGCATCGGGCGCGCAACGTGCTGGTGGTGGCACAGATCGCGCTCGCGTTGGTCCTGCTCGTCGGTTCCGGACTCATGATCCGCACGTTCCAGAAGTTGCGCAGCGTACAGCCTGGGTTCACACAACCCGAGCAGGTCCAGTTGCTGCGGATTTCGATTCCCGAGACTCAGGTGTCGCAGCCCGAGCAAGTCATGCGGATGCAGAACGCGATTCTCGACAAGCTTGCGGCAATCCCGGGCGTCCAGTCGGTGGCGTTCGCGAACGGCGCGCCTCTGGAAGGATTCAACTCCAACGACGTGTTGTGGGCCGAGGACAAGACCTACGCACCCGGACAGATTCCTCCGATCCGTCGCTTCCGCTTCACGTCGCCCGGATATCTCCAGACCTTGGGCACGCCACCTGATCGCCGGGCGCGATTTCACCTGGACGGACCTCTACGGACTTCGCAACGTGGCGATCGTGTCCGAAAACCTCGCACGTGAACTATGGGGCAGTCCGACTGCCGCACTGGGCAAACGGATTCGCGAAGGGCATGAACGACCCGTGGCGGGAAGTCGTAGGAGTGGCCGACGATGTCTATGACAACGGCGTCAACGAGGCAGCCCCGACAATCGTCTACTGGCCGGTGTTGATGGGACCGTTCTGGAACGATCAGGTTCGCGTTAACCGGGGCGGCGCGTTCGTGATCAGGACGAGCCGCGCAGGAACGGAGACGTTCCTGGCCGACGCCCGGAAGGCCGTGTGGTCGGTGAATCCCAACCTGCCCGTATTTCTGGTCCGCACGCTCGGCGACATCTACGATCAGTCCATGCAACGAACCTCGTTCACGCTGGTCATGCTCGGCGTAGCTGGTGGAATGGCACTCGTGCTCGGCATCGTGGGCATCTACGGCGTCATCTCGTATGCGGTTTCGCAAGAGGACCCGTGAAATCGGCATTCGCATGGCGCTCGGTGCCGAGGACGGCGCGTTGAAACGGATGTTCGTCCGTCATGGCCTGATCCTGGCGGCGATAGGCGTGACGATCGGGCTGGCCGCCGCTGCCGGTGTGACCCGATTGATGAGCTCTCGCTGTTTGGCGTGACCGCCTGGATCCGGCAACTTACGTCGCCGTGCCTATCATGCTCGCGGCTGCGGCGAGTGCTGGCCAGCTACGTGCCGGCCCGGCGCGTGGTGAGGGTAGATCCTGTCGAGGCGCTTCGCGCAGAATAGCTCCCGCCTCTAGCGTGATCGACAGTCACTGCCATCTTGCCGACGAAGGCTTCGCTCCCGACCTCGACGCTGTCGTCGATCGTGCTCGCCAGGCGGGCGTCCAGCGAGCTCTGGTAGTCCTCGAAGGCGGGAATCCTCAACGAGGCGGCGCAAGCTCGAAAGCTCGATGCCCTGTGGCCGGAAGTCCGCGTCGCGATCGGTGTCCATCCCCATCAGGCACATCAATTCTCGGACGATCCGGAGCGCGCCGCGGTCGTCGTCCGCGACCAGATCGCCGCGACGCCGTCGGCCCGTGCCGTGGGTGAGATCGGCCTCGACTATCACTACGACTTTGTCGCCACACGACGATACAGCAGGCCGTCTTTCGAGCGCAGGTTCGCCTTGCCCGCGCGCTGCATCAACCGGTCGTCATTCACACGAGGGATGCCGATGACGACACCGTCGCGATCCTCACAGCCGAAGGCGGCGGGGAAGTCCGCGGTGTCTTCCACTGCTTCACTGGAAACTCCGCATTGGCGCAGGCCGCCCTCGACCTCGGTTTCTACATTTCAATCGCTGGAATCGTGACGTTTCCGAAAGCCGCGGCGCTGAGAGACACAGTGAAGGCAGTACCGATCCACCGTCTATTGACCGAGACCGACAGCTCCTATCTCGCACCGGTCCCTTTTCGCGGCAAACGAAACGAGCCGGCACATGTGGAGAAGGTCGTCCAGGCACTTGCCGATCTGTATGGCCTCGACCGTGTCGAGCTGGTCGCGCAGACCATGGCGAATTTCGAGACGCTGTTCCGCCCATGACAGCGTCAGCGGCGTCAACGCGTTCAAATCGAGTGAATTGATTGGGCGTTGCGTTGACACCCTTGGCGACTTATGGTCAGATGAACGCACATTAAAGCTCTCGTGCCGGCACAAAAATCGCCTCTCGCCCTTGCTCAGATCTTCGACCCGATCCGCGACGGATTTGGAGCAAGTCGACCACGAATTCGGCCGTCACGTCCAATCACAGGTCGACCTCATTCCCAAGATCGGCAAGTACATCCAGACGAGCGGCGGCAAGCGGATGCGTCCGGCCGTGCTGTTGATGGCCGCGCGGCTGTCCGGGTATCAGGGCGACAGAGCCGTGCTGTATGCCGCGGTCGTCGAGTTCATTCATACGGCTACTCTGGTCCACGACGACATCATCGACGATTCCGACCTGCGGCGCGGTCGCCTTGCCGTGCACTCGAGATGGGGCAACGACATCACCGTGTTGTTGGGCGACTATCTGTACATCAAGTCGATGGCGCTGGCCCTCACGCACGATTCGCTCGAGGTCATTCGCCTGCTGTGCGATGTCACGTTGCGAATGATCGAGGGGAGCTCTATCAGCTCACGAAGAACGGCGACGCCGACATCACCGAGGACGAGCACTTCGACATCATCCGGCGCAAAACGGCGTATCTGTTCGGCGGATGTGCGCGAAATCGGGGGCTTGCTGGGTAAGGTCGGCTCCGAGCGCGAGCAGGCGCTTCGTGAATACGGCTTCAACCTGGGAATTGCGTTCCAGCTCGTCGACGACCTTCTGGATGTGACCGGCGATGCGGAAACACTCGGCAAGCCGGTTGGCGGCGATCTCCGCGAAGGCAAGATGACGTTGCCGCTGATTCATCTTCTGCGGCAGAACGACGGCGTCGGCGGCCGGATCGTGCGCGACATCATCAGCAGTCGGACCATCGTGCCGGGGCAGTGGGAGGAGCTTCTACACTCCCTCAAGGAACATCGATCGATCGACTATGCGTATCCGTCGCGCGTCCGAGTTCGCCGAATGCGCGAAGAAACCACTCTACGCGTTTCCGCCGAGCTCGGAACGCGACGCACTTCTGGCGTTGCCCGACTATATTCTTTCCCGCGACCGCTAGCTTGCTCGCGTTCAACCTGCCTCCATTCAGGTTAGAAATCACCGAAGGCGACATCGCCGCCGAGTCGACCGACGCCATCGTCAATGCCGCGAACAACCACTTCTGGATGGGTGCTGGCGTCGCCGGCGCAATCAAGGCTCGAGGCGGGCGCGAGATTGAAGCCGAAGCGATCGCCCAAGGCCCCGTCGAGCCGGGTGAGTGCGTCAAGACCGGCGCCGGACGCCTGACCGCTCGCGCGGTGATCCATGCGGCCGTCATGGGCCAGGACCTTGTCACATCGAGCCGCCTCATCCGCGTGGCGACCGGAAACGCGCTGACTCTCGCCGACACGAGCCGTTTCGAGTCCATTGCCTTCCCGGCATTCGGAACCGGTGTTGGCGGGTTTCCCTGGATGACTGTGCGCGCATCATGATCGACGCGATACGCGAGCACTCGAAAGAGCCGACCACGCTGCGAGTGATTCGCCTCGTCCTGTTCGGACGTGCAGCAGCGACGCGTTTGTCGCAGTGGCGACCGATCAGCTCGGCCCCGGAGTACTGCTGAGGTAGATCGGATCGACTGCGACCATGCCCAAAGGGTGACCCCGCCGAACGTATCAAAGAGCTGCGCGACGCCATCCGCCACCACGAAGAGCGGTACTACATCTACAACTCACCCGAGATCTCCGACGAAGCATTCGACCAGCTCCTTCACGAGCTCGAGCAGCTCGAGGCAGACCATCCCGACCTGGTCACCGCCGACTCTCCTACGCAGCGCGTTGCCGGCCGGCCCATTGAGGAGTTCGAGACGGTCGAGCACATCTGATGCCGATGCTCAGTCTGGACAATGCCTACAACGAGGAAGAACTGAAGGCATTCGACGAGCGGGTCAAGAGGGCTTTGGGATCCCATCAGGAGCCGATCGCCTACGTAGCCGAAATGAAGATCGACGGGTTGAGCATCGCGCTCACTTACGAAGACGGCCGGCTCGTCCGCGGCGCCACGCGTGGCGACGGCGCACGCGGCGACGACGTAACGGCCAACGTGCGGACGATCCGGGCCATTCCCCTGAGGCTGCGCCGAGACGCTGCCAGGGCGGGTGGAGAGTACGCGGCGAGGTCTACTTTCCACGCGCGTCGTTCGAGCGAATGAACCGAGAACGCGAGGAGGCTGGAGAGCCGCGGGTTCGCCAATCCTCGGAACGCCGCGGCCGGAACCATGCGCAACCTCGATCCGGCTCTCGTTGCACGACGAGGATTGGGCGCCTTCACCTATCACCTGGTTGCCGACCGGGAGCTCGAACTCGGCGGCCATTCCGCCACACTCGAGGCCATGAGTCGCTGGGGCCTGCCGGTCGAGCCGCACTGGCGCCGATGCGAAACGATTGAGGAAGTTCTGACCTTTGCCAGGAGTGGGCGGACAAGCGCCGGACGCTTGATTTCGAAACGGACGGTGTGGTGGTGAAGGTCGACGACCTGGCGCTCCGCCGACGGCTTGGCTCGACGGCGAAGTTTCCGCGCTGGGCCACGGCATTCAAGTTCCCGGCGCCAGCAGGCCCATACCAAGATTCGACAGATTCGGGTGAACGTCGGCCGGACTGGCGCGGCCACTCCTTACGCGGTGTTGGAGCCCGTGCTGTTGGCTGGATCGACCATTTCCATGGCGACGTTGCACAACGCCGAGGACATCGCCCGGAAAGATCTCCGCGAAGGCGACACCGTTGTGCTGGAAAAGGGAGGAGACGTCATCCCGAAGGTCGTTGCACCGATCTTGAGCCTGAGACCCGCCAGACTCCGCACCCTGGATCATGCCGACGACGTGTCCAATGTGCGGCACGGCGCTCCATCGCGACGAAGAAGAAGTCGTGTGGAGGTGCGAGAACCTCGTCCTGTCCCGGCCCGTCTGAGGCGCAGCCTGGAACACTTCGCGTCCGCATCCGCGATGAACATCGAGGATTGGGCGAATCGCTGGTCGATCAACTCATCGCCCAGAGCCTCGTTCAGTGATTTTGCCGACCTCTACAGCCTTCGAGCCGAGCAGCTCTGAAAATCTGGTGGTCACGCCACGCGAACCGCGGTCCGATCGGGCTGTCCCCGCGCAAGCTGGGAAAGTCGGCCGGAACGTCGTCGATCAAATCGAGCGCAGCAAGTCGAACGACCTCTCGCGTCTCATCTACGCGCTCGGGATCCGCCACGTCGGCGAAAAGGCGGCTGCCACCCTGGCGCGCTCTTTCAGAACGATGGATCGTCTGTTGGATGCTTCTCTTGAAGCGCTGCAGTCGGTCGCGGAGATCGGTCCGGTCGTCGCCGCTTCGGTTCGATCGTTTGCGGATGAACCCAAGAACCGTGAGCTGACGGCTCGACTCGCCGCCGCTGGCGTCAACATGCAGAGCCAGGCCCCGGAGGCCAGCTCGGAGAATGGACCGCTCACTGGAAAGGTCTTCGTCTTGACCGGCACACTTTCCACAATGACCCGCGAGGATGCTTCCGCTGCGCTCGAGCGACTGGGTGCACGCGTATCGGGTTCGGTCAGCAAGAACACGAACTATCTCGTGGCTGGCAGCGATGCGGGCAGCAAGCTGGAGAAAGCGCGCAAGCTCGGTGTCGAGACTCTGGATGAGCAGGCGTTTCGGGCTCTTATAATGCCTGAAGGAGCCACGTAACGTAGCTGGCAACTGGGAGCTTGAGAATAGCTGATGGCCAAACCACGCATCCTTGTCATCGACGATGAAGCTTCGATACGCGATTCGCTACGGGTCACGCTGGAGTATGCAGACTACGAGGTCATCGGCGCCGCAACAGGCCAGGACGGCCTTGCGCTCGCCGAGCGGGAGAGTCCGGATCTGGTTCTCCTTGACATCAAGATGCCGGGAACGGACGGCATGGAGGTGCTCAATCGACTCCATGCGCGTGACGAGACGCTGCCCATCATCATGATTTCCGGTCACGGAACAACGAGCACCGCCGTCGACGCGGTTAAGATGGGCGCCGAGGACTTTCTCGACAAGCCGTTCGACACCGACGTGCTTGCTCTTCAGGATCGAGAAGGCATCGAAGTCGCGCCAGCAGCGCGACGAAAACCGGTCGCTCAAGAAAGCGATTGAAGTCCGCCACCAGATGATCGGGGACAGTTCCGCCCTGAAGCAGGTCATGGCCGCGGTCGGTCGGGCCGCCCCGACAAATGCGACCGTGCTCATTCAAGGCGAAAGCGGCGTCGGTAAAGAGCTCGTGGCTCGAACGATCCACCGCAACAGCCTGCGCAGCCGCGAGCGCTTCGTCCAGGTCAACTGCGCGGCGATTCCCGAAGAGCTGATCGAATCGGAGCTGTTCGGCCACGAGAAGGGATCGTTTACGGGCGCGACCGAGAAGCAGGTCGGCAAGTTCGAGCAGGCCGACCGCGGCACGATCTTTCTCGACGAAGTCGGCGACATGAGCCCCAAAACGCAGGCCAAGGTGCTGAGAGTGCTGCAGGAGGGCGAAGTCGAACGACTCGGGTCGGCTCGCACGATCAAGGTCGACGTGCGGGTCATCGCCGCGACCAACAAGAACCTCGATGAAGAGATTGAAAAAGGGACACTTCCGAGAGGATCTTACTTCCGTCTCGCAGTGATCCCAATTCAGGTCCCGCCACTTCGAGAGCGCCCTGAAGACATCCCGCTGTTGGTCCGGCATTACCTGACTATTTCGCTCGCGAGAACAACGTCCGACCGAAGCGCATCTCACAAGGCGCGTTGGAGACCATGCAGCGTACGCGGTGGAAGGGGAACATCCGCGAGCTCAGTAACACCGTCGAGCGGCTGATGATCATGACAGCCGGCGAAACGATCGACGTCTCGGACCTGCCCGAAATCGTTCGAAGCGGTGCGGGCGCCCTCTAGAAATGCCGGCACCGCCGGTGAAGGCGAGGCGAGCCGAGCGGGCACGTTGCGGAGTTCAAGGACAGCAGCGAGCGAGCGCTCTTGTGTCGAAGCTCCGCGAGAACGGCTGGAACATATCGAAGACCGCGGAAGTGATCGACACGCCTCGCAGCAACCTGTACAAGAAGCTCGAGCAATACCAAATCTCACAGGAAACGGACGGGTAAGGCTGGAAAGGCTGTGCTGCCCTTCCTGTCCCTCCCGCCCCCACGTTAAGATAGGAGTTCGCAGCAAGCCAGACGATCGCCCGCCTTTTCGCCTTGCGCGAAGGCGTGAGAGGAAAGTCCGAACTCCGCAGGGCAGTGCGCCGGGTAACGCCCGGTCAGGGCGACCTGAAGGACAGTGGCACAGAAAATATACCGCCTGCCTTCGCCCTCGTGCTTCGTCGTGCTACGGCGAGGCAAGCCTCTCAGCCTAGGGCCTGCCACGCCGTAGCCTCGCAGCGCACCGAAGGGTCGGAGGGCGGAGGCGGGTAAGGGTGAAAAGGTGCGGTAAGAGCGCACCGCGCCGGCCGTAAGGTCGGTGGCAGGCAAAACCCCGCACGGAGCAAGACCAAATAGGGAGGCGCCCGAGTGCGGCGCGGCTATACGCGCGCCGCCTGGACAGACGGCCCGTCTGAGGCCTCCGGGTCGGTCGCTGGATCCCGCCAGCGATGGCGAGGCTAGAGGAATGGTCGTTACCGCGCCGTAGCGCGAGCCCGCGAGGGCAAGCGGCGAAGGCGGGGACAGAATTCGGCTTACGGCTGCTCGCATAGCGACTTACTTCTATGGCTTCATACCTCGTCACCGGTGGGGCGGGCTTCATCGGGTCGCATCTCACGGAAGAGCTCGTCCGCCGCGGCCATCGCGTCCGCGTGGCGGACAACCTCGTCACCGGCAAGCGGCGGAACCTGGATCACATTCGCGGCGTGGAGTTCCTCGAGGGCGACCTCGCCGATCTGGCGTTCGCGAGCGACGGCGACCGACGGCATGGAGTTCGTTCTGCATCAGGCTGCGATGGCTTCGGTGCCGCGCTCCGTCAAGGACCCGATTACCTCGAACCGCGCGAACATCGACGCAACACTGAACGTTCTCGTCGCCTCGCGAGATGCGGGCGTCAAGCGTCGTCGTATGCCGGCTCGTCTTCGGTACGGGGACACGCCGACACTTCCCAAACATGAAGGCATGACGCCGAATCCGCTGTCGCCGTACGCGTTGCAGAAGCTCGTCGGCGAGGAATACTGCCGCATGTTCACTCGGCTTTACGGCCTGGAGACGGTTACGATTCGCTACTTCAACGTGTTCGGACCGCGCCAGGACCCCGGCTCCCCGTATTCCGGCGTCATCTCGTTGTTCGCGACGGCACTACTCGAGAGCCGGCGGCCGACGATCTACGGCGACGGCGAACAGACGCAGAGACTTCACCTATGTGGCGAATGTCGTGGATGGCGTGCTCAAGGCGTGGAGGCCCGGGACGCAAACGGTCAGACGATCAACGTCGCAACCGGTTCGCGCATGTCGCTGAACGAGCTGCTGAAGGTGAAGTACGTAACTGAACGAAGCATAA
>ERZ1370068.4062-contig-3157_pt1 | contig 111407 bp, 192 predicted proteins | sample MGYA00561227_ERZ1370068 | MGnify/ENA primary metagenome ERZ1370068 (study PRJEB38410, sample SAMEA6850437) | metagenome | study: Metagenomic assessment of the ecological functions of the soil: analysis of the soil microbiota associated with the...
GGCCGAATACATGCTGACCAATTCATGGCAGGACGAACACGCGCCGCCATTCCTTCCATGCAGCCGTCTACTGGAATGATAGATCTACTTCGTACCAATGTTGTCTACTAATCACTTGGTTCCAACTCAGATCGGTCTAGGTATGCCTGAGGTACGGACCTCTTTTCCAACGTCACGCCTTTCGGCCCGACTCCCTAAGAGGCCATGAGAGGTCCAAAGGAAGTTCCCCATGTGATGTGAGGGAAGGTTCGATTAGCGCAAGGGTTGCTGCCATGCTCTTGCTTAATAATTTGAACCAATTGGTTGGCTGTGTACTTCACCCTCCCATGGAGTATGCCGTGCAGCCCGACCTCAGTCCTGGGCCTTGTCCGCATTGTGGTGGTGAACTCGAATATAAAGCGAGCGTTGCCAGCATCAGGGTAGGGTCAGAAATCCACTTTTCACGTGCAAAGGCTGCGACCATATTCATTCGATTGAGAGCAATTGACATCACTACGCCTTTCGACACTGGACTATTGAGGTCAGGCACACGACATAAGTAAAATCGCTGGCCAAGGCACTGTCCGTAGGCGTCGGCGACAGAGAGACGCTCCCGCGCTCCCGCCTGCTACAGGATGGGAAGCGCCATGACGCAGTCAACCCCACCGGAACTCTGAACCTAACAAGCGCCCGACTTGCCCGAATTGCGGATCACCAATGTGGATCACTCGTATTAACCCTGATGATAAGCGCACCTTTACCTGCCCGGTGTGCGATATTTCCCAAACCGCTGTAATCGAACATCAAGTAGATCGCCTGCGCTATCTCGCCACGGCGCTGCCATCACGGCAGGTTGCGCGTATCTCTTCGCTCTCGTCCAGCGAGCTTCGCGGTTCCGAAGCGTCGCTCGTCCATATCCGGCCCGTCATCATCGGTGTTTCTAGCGGTTGCGCGTAGCGATGATGTTTAGGGGGTACGCTCTGAGTTGATCCATAGCAAACGGGCCTCGAATATCACCGACTGCGCAACATGATGAAACGACCTCCCAGGTTAGCCATTGCAGGCCGATGAATGGCGCTTTACGCAACACAGCGCAACGATTGCGTTATTGCACCTATCAGCCTGGCGGCAAGCTCCCTCTGAGTGGCGCTTATAGTGATAAAGCTCCATAACAGCTTTAGCGTATTCAAGTGACGGATGTTGATCACAATAATTCAGGATAAACTTTTTGGGCATCAATGGGTACTGCCGTCATATCTCGATAGGCTTCCGTTGTCTCCGTGATATTAAAGCCGCTCATAAATCCCTGTGCCCATGTAAAAATAAATTATCGACTTGATCGGGGTTCTGCCGGTAGTCCGCTGCAAACTTGCCGCAAGTTACGGAGCCCGGTCCCATAATTGCGTAATCTGCCATTGAATTTGTCGTTTGGCTCAGAAGCCCCAATACAAGTGCAATCCCACATATCGATTTCATCGAACGCTCCCAACGCTTCTGACGGCCCCTTTGCAAAAAGCAAGGGTGAAAATTTCACATAGTTTGCGAGGGTACACTGCGTTGATCCAGCGAGCAAAGTTTTGGCCCCGGGGTCTCGCATCGCCACGAGTTCGTAGTGTTCGCTGCGAACAATGATTGCGTTCGTGCGAGCGAGAACGACTCGATCTTGCGCTGATTGTAATTGACTGATCTCGGACACTAGCGCCGAGATTGAAAGCGCTACTGCCAAACCCCTTTCACATTGGAGGAGCTACCATGAACGGAGCAGTGATGTACGTTAGCGAGATGGCACGCAAGGCAAGTGATCAAGCGAGCAGCTGTATGCGCAAGGCATCAAGCTGGCGCATGTCGAAAGCCGTGAGATCACCATCGCTGCCAATCGATACATTGACGATCACCCCGAGATCATCGCCTTCGCCACTGAACAGTACCACAGTCTTGTTGCAAGTGGCCGATTGCGACCCCCAAGAAAACGAAAGCTGTGCAGCACTTAAGAGATTTGCACGGCGACAGAAGCCCTGAGCTAGCAAGGACTTTCGTTGTGCAAATATCGTGAACGAAATGAAACGCAAGGCCATGAGGTGGCCCAAGGAAATCCCTCTGCATGATGGAGGTTAAACAATGATCGTAGGCTATGCCCGAGTTAGCACAGACGGACAGACGCTAGATGCGCAACGAGCTACGCTTAAAGCCGCTGGCGTTGAGCAGAACCTATGCTGAGAAGATCTCAGTGGAGCGAAGACCAACCGTCGCCAGCTAGCAGCTAGGCAATCGATGCGCTTGGGCTGCTGGTGATGTGTTGCTTGTCACTCGGCTAGATCGGCTGGCGAGATCAACACGAGACTTGCTCAACGTGCTCGCTACGATCTCAGAGAAAGGCGCGGGGTTTAAATCGCTGGCTGATACTTGGGCCGATACGACTACAGCTCACGGTCGGTTGATGTTGACTGTGCTAGGTGGCCTAGCTGAGTTCGAGCGTGAGCTAATCAGAGCCACGGACTGATGAGGGCAGGAAGCGAGCACAGGCCAGAGGTGTTCGGTTCGGTCGCAAGCTCAAGCTCACGCAACATCAAATCACGGAGGCGCTACGGCGGAGAGAAGCGGGAGAGGCGTTAGCTGAGATAGGCCGGTCTTACAACGTTAGCCATTCGACAATTTCTAGGCTCTAAGACTGTCCGCCGTCTCCATTACGCTCCTTAGCAGCCAGTTCCCTGCTATTTTTTTAACAAATTTGAAACGTGGTCAGTCTAAAGACTTAAACATTGATCCCTTTGACTTGCATCTCCCAATTTCAATGGGTCGATAAAGGGTATGGCCGATTATTATCCCATCCTTGCCCGTGCAGTTTCGAGATTAGCGACCAACAACGCTCAGGCTCGCCAAGAACTGTACGAACACGCACGAGCGGTTCTCGCTGCACAATTGCGTAGACACGACCCACAATTTTCAACACCCGAAACAATAAGCGAGCGTATTGCGTTCGAAGCAACCACCCTCAGACTGGAGGCGGAAATGCGATCTCTGGGCGAAAAAACCCACGAGACGTTTGCAGATCACGCTCCGTTCTGTAATGCCAACGATAAACCGGATATTGGCTCTCTACTCAGTCAGCCTAAGCACGTTTGGCCAGTATCGGATAAATTGTTAACCCCTTGAGCCAACTGAGCGGGCGTGTGGCCAAACTGCAACAACTTAGAGAGAATTCGTAGGCGCAAACGCATTGCGTCCACCAAACGACCACAAATCAGTTTAGAATAATGTTTGGCCTCGACCGCCCATTGGGACGGGTGAGATCGGGGTCGTACTTCCTTACGCGCGTGAGTACGGCTCCGATTTTACGCTCTTTCTAACTTCAAAGACAAAGCCTCGCCGTGCATCCCGCTGTGGCTGGGAGAATTGCACTCGTTCTAGTGCTTCGTCTGAAACAGTAGAGCGTAAGAACATCGACTTTACGGGTTGACCTCTTTTTCGGCTTGCTTTTCTTCTGCCGTTCGCTTGCGTCTGATTTTAGATTTTTTCGCCTTCCGCTTTTTGGCCATGCGATGCATCCATCGAGAAAATCACTCCCGAACTCTATCACACTACCCAATCCTCACCACTTCCTGTATCTGCGATCGATTATGGTTGGCTTCCCATTAAGGCTTTTAGTGTCGCTCAGTTGAAACGTTGGCGCTGCCTTCGATCATTGGCTTGGTTTCGATCATTCGACTGCGTTCAATGGCTCTATCTAATTGAACTGGCAAAGTCGCCAGAATTGATGGTCGCAGTTACGGCAAGCTTTGGATGGACGTATTGCGCTGCCTTCAATCGCTGCCTTCAACCTCGCTGACAGCGGAAGGCTCTCGTTGGAATAGACAGCCTGCAAAAACGCTAGTGGAGAAGGCAAAGGCTTCAGCTCTTTCCATCAACATTTTACTTTCCTCACAACCACTCCCGCAGAGATTTCATCTTTATTGCAGGTTCTTACACCCTCGACCGCGTGTCGTCTCCGTCCAACGCTTGATGCCAACCGCGGTATTCGCTTGGACAGACGATTTGAGCGCGATTGCCCCAAAACCCCAGAAGAGACTCACGGCTCACGGTAGCGTTCCAAGAATTGTCATAGCGTCTGTCCAAAAATGAAATCGGTATGAGGGTGACGGTGTATGTAATGCCACCAGTAGCGGGAGAGCGTTCAAGGAAGTTGATACGCTCTTCTTTCTTTAACTGCGCCAACGACACGTTCAAAGCTCCGATCCCATAACGCTGTTTTGCGGCCAAGTAGTCGGAGGACATCACGCCTCTTCATTTCACCACCGTGCAGCGTGAAGTGCATCGCGATACGGGCAACAGAACTTGGAAAGCTCAGGCGGCAAGTACGGCAAACGAGCTGGCGCTAAATGTCGGCAAAGGCGGGTCCAGGTACAGGCAGAACAGTCCATCACTCGTGGGATCGCAAGGGACACGCACGGCGCAGCCGTGGCGGGCCATTCGCCACAGCCGAGAGACATTCTGAGTGAGTTCGGCCCGGAACGTCGCAAAGGCTGAGCCGATGAACCAATCTGACGTTGATCCATGAAAGGAAAATCTATGTCGGAAATCGAAGACCTCAAGAAAGAAGTACAGCACTTAAAGAATCAATTGAACCCTCCGCCACGAGAGAGCCGCAACAAGTCCGCTGCTGATCTCGCCGCTCGGCTTTTGGCATTAGTCGAAGGATTAGGAAGTAGATTGGCTCGGGTACTCGGGTGATTGAGGATGCGTCTGTGGCTGACATTTGAGGCCAAGGAAATCCTTCCACTGCATCCCTGATGTGATTGGCCTCACCAATGTGCTTCAACTCTTCACTGCGGCGCTTCAGCAATGGGCAAGTCATTGAGCCAACGCTCGGCCCGGTGCTGGCGGGACTACAACGTATTTCCATTTGCTAAACCATTCTGCACCCGGCCCAAGTGTTCTTGATTTGCCGCTGACGGGTTTCCAATAAGCATGAACGCCGCCGCTTAGTGTCCTTGCGCAAAGTGTCAGCGCCTCGATCCGCTGCCATTCGAGGACAAGCGATTTGAGAGTGGCGAAGCCATCTATCCCTCCTCACCCTCTGCGGCCCACCCCGAAATCGGCGCCGCGCAATGCGGCTGAAACGGCTGCAAGGCCAGCGCGATCTAAAATCAACGAACGCTAGCTTGCGTCGCTGACGGCGTTGTCGAGAAAATTCCGGCCCCCTCGGTCTTCCACCTCGACAATCCATACATCAAGATCGAAGCGGATTTCGCGCACCAGCCGCGCTTCGATGTCACTATCCGGTGCCGGCGCCTCACGGCCGACGGCAATACTTCAAACACGCGGTCCGCGGGCCGTGCATCGTCAAAGACGGCCTGCGCCGCAGGTCCGTAAAGAACTCCGGTTCCGTCGAGACGGTTGATCTTGATGAAGATCGCGCCGGCTTCCTCGGCCCCGCGCCGGCGCACGGCCGCGAAAACCCCCTCGACGTTACATCGGCGAAGATAAGCCGCGACCCAGATGCCGGATTTCAATCGCATCAGCTTCAGTAGCACGAGCGATTACCGCGCCGCCATTCACTCCAGCGGGCGACCGGTCATGGAGGCGAGTTCCCGCACGAAGCGGTCGGAAATCTGCCCGGTCACAGGCATCCGATGATCCCGTTCGAATTTTTCGATGGCAGCGCGGGTGTCCGGATCAAAAACTCCGGTTGGCTTTATCTGTCCATAGCCGAAATCGGCGAGCGCCCGCTGAACCGCTGTCACCCTTTTTGGATGGCGCAATGAGTTTCGCGATCGGGTCGGACGCCGGGGCTAGCGCCACGGGAACGTTCGCTGGCTTGGGATTGTACGCAGCAATGGCGCGCGAGCACGCCGTCATTTGCCTCGGGATTGATCTTTCAATCCGGCGGTCTGGACGAAGTCCCGCACGGCTGCATCCGTCTTGGCGCCCCAGATTCCATCGGCCGGACCGTCATAAAATCCCTTGCGCGAGAGCTCCCGCTGGATATTGCCGGTGAGCTGGAGCCTGGCCTGATTGGCTGGTCCACCACAGGCAGTGCTTTGAACAGCCTGCAAACGCGGTGCCGGCGCGGCGTCACGCTGAAGCAATGGACGGGTCGGCGAATATGGGTGCTGGATGCGGCCCTTTCTGCATAAAGAGGGCATTGGTGACGATGGCAAAGATCGCAAGCGTCGCCATGAGGAGGCCGACAAACTCGCGCCGATAACGGCCAATCGCTGCCGCGAGCATTCCGGCGCCGTCAAATGCGGCGTCTCGTCTACGGGCGGATCGTCTAGGCACTTTTCTTCACCCGAGTGTCTGCGGTCATTGCAATTCCCCGACCACGCTCGGGAATAAATTTGATGAGGTCGCCGGCTGTTGCCACTACCCGCGCTTGCACAAAGGCAGTACGCACCGTCACTCGCGTCCCCTTCCCGAGCCGGCTCTGGATAGCGACATCGCCGCATGCAGATGCACCAAATTTTTGACGATCGACAGGCCAAGTCCGGAGCCGTCATGGCGACGCTCACGCGACAGCGCTGGCCTGGAAGAAGGCCTCCCCAGACGTGGTAAATCGGATCCGTCAATTCCGATCCCGTTGTCTTCTACTCGTTAGTTCAAATTTCGTTCTTTCCGGCGTGGCACTCACCACCACTTGTCCTTCGCGTGGTGTAAACTTGATCGCATTCGATATCAGATTGATAAGGATCTGATTGAACGCGCGCTTATCGGCGTCACAACCGCGGGCAGGTCTGTGCCGATATTCAGTCGAAGTTCGACTCCTGCTTCGCGCGCCTTCGAGCGCGAGCAAGTTCGCGCAACTTTCGATTTCGGGCGTCGGCGCGAAAGGACTCTGGTTTGATTTCGAATTTGCCGGCGCTCATCCTGGAAGCGTCGAGAATCCCGTCGACGACCGACAGCAAATGACTGGCCGGGATCGTTGATCAGCCTCGGCGTATTCGGTTCTGCGGCCGGCATCGAGCTTGAAAGAACTCACTCTTCAACATGTCCGAGAAGCCGATAATCGCATTGAGGGGCGTTCGCAGCTCGTGACCCATCGTCGCAATAAACCGGCTCTTCGCGACATTTGCTTGCTCGGATCTCCGACAACGCGATTTCGATTGCGCGGCTCTGCGATTTCTGGTCGCTGACATCACGAAGCGATCGCCACAGTCTCGCAGCCAGCAGGATCGCGCTGGCCGGCAGCGCATTTCGACCCACAAAAGCTGTTCAGCACACCAGGCTGTGCGTCTCGACGAAGGCGGAATTCGACCAGGCGTTCCTCGTTCTACGCTCGCGGCGTCGGCGAGCGCAGTCAGGTACGACCGGTCGATCAGCAACGTGAACGCGGTCGAAAAGGCCGTTTGCCCAAGTAACGCATTGGCCGGTCCGCCGACCATCATTTCTGCGGAGGGTGAGACCGACAGCACGGATCCGTGCTATCGTGACGTACGATGACATCGGTCGTTGCAGTTCGCAAGCAAGCGGTAACGATTTTCTCGTTTTGAAAGTGAAGACTGGCACGCTACTGACGAGATGCTCCGACACCGAGCGCAAGACCCGACGCCATAGAGCGTGGCAGCGATGATGGCGAACACGACGAGCGCGCCGTGATGTCAGGCTCGATCATCGATTGCGGGAGCGTACCACGGCGCTCAGCGCTGCCAGAATACCGACAAGCAATCAGCGCAAAGAGTAGCCAACGCGATTGCACGTCGCGAGGCGGAAAACGCAGCTTCCAGAGGAACCAGTGCGAGCCAGACCACGGCGAAGGACGTGATGCCGCCCGTACAAATCGCCACTGAGATCACGAGGCCGGTCACGGACAGCGACGACAGGACGTGCGCTCTTTCGTAGTGGCCAGTGCGCGACAGGTAGTAGGCAATCAGGATCGGAGCCGCGAACCAGGAGAAGATCCCGACTTCGAGCGCAGTCGGCACGCCGCGAATGGCGATGTAGACCGGGAGGCTTGCGATGGCGACAAGACTGCCGAGGAGGCGCGGCGCAATGAAGGCGCGGTGGCGCGCGGTCGTCAGCGCATCCTGCTGCGCCGCAGGATGCACCAGCGCGTCGACATAACTCCATACCGGCGTGAGAAAGCTCACGGTCCCGTCTCACGTCCTTGCAGAACAGACGCGCCCCTAACTCGCTGCAAACCTTAGGTCACAGCCGATTAAGCGAACGCTAAGTTTCGCCGTCGCAGGAGCCCAATCGCCCGTCGCGACGAACCGCGCGCGATCTCTCACGCCATTCGCCGCGCATGGTGAAATTTCGGTTGCCACGGCACCGCGAAGCCGAGCTGCGCTTTAGTTCGTTACCGATGCGGTAACCATGTCTGAAGCCGTTTTCGTGCGACGAACATTCGGCTGACCGGAGTATGCTTAAAATTTTAGTCAAATTTGAGTTTCTCAACTTTGATGAAAAATTTCGTCGAATTTGTCCAAAAACCTCACTGCATTTCCAACAACAGCTTCAATCATGTCTGGTAGGATTTAGCTCAAAGGCAGCAATAGGCTGCCGGGGAAGATTACGGGTTGGGTCATGTTCTTTCTTTTGCGGATGGCGTTCTGGCTTTGCGTCGTTTGCATACTGCTGCCAAGCGGTAACAAGTCGACGTCGACGAACGCAAAAATCGACGCTTCGGAAGCCGTGACACTGGCAACCGCCGCGGTTTCCGATGTACGCGGATTCTGCGAGCGCCAGCCTGATGCCTGCGTGACCGGCGGCAAGGTCGCGGTCGCGCTCGGCCAAAAGGCCGAAGCGGGCGCTCGCACGCTCTATGAGTTCGTCAGCAAACTCCGCGAAAAAGGCAAACTCAGGCGACAAGACCGGTTCCGTGCAGGAGTACCTTGACCCCATCCGATCTGGCCCCAGCCTGGCACCCGCCGGTTCCGTTGCCGCCGCGCCGGGATGCGCGCGACGGCCGGCCCGGCGGCCTAGATATTGACTTACGGCATTTTGTGGCCGTCGGCCGGCGGTGATCCTTTGGCCTTTACCGCTGCTCGAGCTTATATATGGTACGTCATGACCGCGATTGACGAAATCGTTGAGAATTTCGCGCTGCTCGATGAATGGGACGACCGCTATCGTTACGTCATCGAGCTTGGGCGCACTTTGTCGCCATTGCCGGACAGCGCTCACGTCGACGCCAACAAGGTCCAGGGGTGCGCCAGCCAGGTTTGGCTGCTCACGCACGTGAAGCCGAATGGGTCGTCCGGGGCCGATCCTCACATTTGAGGGCGACAGCGACGCACATATCGTGCGCGGGTTGATCGCAATCCTGTTCGCGCTCTATTCAGGCAAGAACGCGCAAGACATTCTGGCAACCGACGCGCTTGCGCTCTTCGACCGTATCGGTCTGCGCGAAAACCTCACGCCGCAGCGCTCGAACGGTTTGCGCTCCATGGTGGAGCGTATCCGCGCCGAAGCGAAAGCGGCATTGACCGCCGTCGCATAGTCAGGCGTTCTCCACGCCAGATGCCGCGTCATCCGCGAGCCATGTTCTGACTTTTGCGCGCACCGGCCCGCGCGTTTGCGACGCGCATACCATAGTGGCGAGCCAGTCGATCCAGACGCGAGTTGCAGCACGATCTTGCCGGAACGCGCCGGCCACGCACGTTCACGTTTAGAAAGCAACAAACATCGACCAACAAGCCGGCAAATTCGGGACCTACGGCGTCCGAGGCGGCAACTATCGCTTTCCGTCAGCGATCACGTATCGGCACTCGCTCGGTCCCGCCACCATGGCGTGGCGGCCGACGCCAACGGATTTGACCAGTTGGATGTCGTGCGCGGCATCAGCAGTGCGCGCGGTAAAGTCCGGCGCGCAGCCGTTCTCCCGACCTGCAAGTTGATGCGACTTCGATCAATGGCGCGGCCCATCGCGTCCGCGCCGGCGTCGCGAGCCAACCGATCGGACTTTCAGTTTCATCGACGACGACGCTAACGCGGCCAAGATCGATGACGATCTGTCGCTGTGACAAAACCAGGTGCTGAGCGCGAAAAGCCGTCGACGATCAGGCTGTGGCGCCTGCGGGCATCCGGTTTGCCGATTTTCGATCGCTATGGCGACGGCGGCGTCTGTCGGCGACGAGCGTTCAGTTGGACGTAGTCTGGCTGTGGCGTTGACCTCGATAGGATTATTTACCTATAGCACGGCAAAAGAATGAAGTCCCGCTAAAATAGCAGGACATGGATATCCACAACTTTCTAGGAATTCACTATTTTGCGCGCCGCCGGCGCTGCTGCTCCGAGACCCATCTGCTTCGCCAATTGCGAGCGCGCGGCCGCATAGTTTGGCGCCACCATCGGGTAGTCGGCGCTCAAGCCCCATTTCTCGCGGTACTGTTCGGGCGTCATGTTGTACTGCGTGCGCAAGTGGCGCTTGAGCGATTTGAATTTCTTTCCGTCCTCTAAGACAGACGATGAATTCGGGCGTGATCGATTTCTTCACTGAGATCGCCGGCTTGAGCGGCTCCGCGGGCCCTTCGGCCGATTTGCCGGACACCCTGCTGAGCGCGAGATGCACCTGGTTGATGAGGCCGGGATCTCCCCGGCGGGCACCGTATTGTTGCTCACGTAGGCGGACACAATCTCCGCCGTCAATTCGATGAAATTCCCATCCGTTGCGTTGTCACTCATGGACCGCTGCCCCTGTTACGCTGCGACCGTACTGCTGGAAAGATCAGTTCAATTGCCCCGCAATCGTCCAGTATCGTCGATCGACACCCATATTTAAAAACTACTATCTGCAACTTCACAACCCGCAAGAAAAACGTGGCTGCCTGATGCGACAAATATTGGTAAAATGCGACCAAGACAAGAAAAACCGGAATAATACGGGTATTAAAACGATGCCGAACGCCCGCGAACACTACGAGTTCTTTGCGAGGTGATTGCGCAACTCGTGAATCGAGGCAAAGCGCACGGTCCCTTGCGGCAATTCCGCTTCGATCGAGCCATCGACGTAAAGCGTGTAGGCCATCCCGTCGACGACACCGGATTTCAGGACCGCGACCGCGCGCGGCTTTGTTTCCGGCTCGGCACGTTTGGTGCGGCGAGGCGATCGTCGCGATATCGATTCAACCTTTGTCATCTGCTTGCCGGCTCACGAGCGGCAGGACTCTTCTGGCTTCGCCTCGGCCGGCCACATTGCATCGAAGTTTGCATCGGGGACCGAGCGTGCGGTGGAGGAGCGGGAGGCGCGTGAGGTGCGCGCAGACCGCCAGCCAGCATCGCGGCTTTTGGCCCGACGCTTGTCAGCCACGTCCAGGCGGCGGCACCTGCTGACAGGCCGCCCGAACGCCGACCAATCGATCGGCGCGCGGCTTGCAGCCGGAGCCAACTTGCATGACGCGGAGGCGACAGCGAAATCTCATCTTCAACCTCCGAAATGTCCGGGATTGCGCAACGTGGGCGCGAAGGACTCTCTTCGAACTTGTCCTCGAACGGATTAGCGGCTGGCGCATGCATTGGATCGAGGGCGAGCCGATGGTGAGGCTCGGGCTTGGGGTAATGGAGCCACGACTCGGCGGTGCTGGACGCGGTGGCGAGCGACCGGTATTTTCCAGATGCTTCGTGCGGCTGCACCAGAGCCGGCCCGGCAGACGGCATGGCCAGCGCCTCGGCGACCCGCCGCAACTGACCGGCAACGACCCGAGACCAATGATAATGCAGGCCGCCGACACTCGGCCGTCGTGCCCGCGCCGATCAGCGTGTTTCCGAAGCTGAATTCGTTGATCGGAATGCCAAATCCGATCATCACCAGGCCTGCAAAAGGGCGAAACGCACCGATCGCCATACAACAATAGCCGGCATGCTCTTTTCGATCCTCTTCAACCAGCGACTTTCGCCGTAAGCCATGCGGCTAAATTCTTCTGGCAACGGCAAATTCTCGCTTTTTCGAAAGCGCTGGCGGCAACCACCTAAATGACGGTAACTTCCTCGCTGAAAAGTCAGCTAATGCTGGGCGCTGCTGTTCTGAGGCGCCAAGCCGGCTACGGTCTTCAGCCGTTGCTCCCAGACCGCGTCACCGCCTAATTAGCTTGATTGAGGAACTCGTCCGGGACAGGCCGGGTTTCATCTCACAGACCGGATTATTCCGCATTCATCGTTTGTGAATCGAGGAGGATCTCGATGTCGTTCACAGCTGCCCGACCTGCCCTATGCCCATGACGCGCTTGCGCCGTATATGTCGCGCGAGACGCTCGAATATCATCACGACAAGCACCACAAGGCCTATGTCGACAACGGCAACAAGCTTCTGGAAGGCAGCGGGCTGGAAAACAAATCGCTCGAGGAAGTGGTGAAGGGATCATTCGGCAAGAACGCCGGGCTCTTCAACAATGCCGGCCAGCACTACAACCACATCGCATTTCTGGAAGTGGATGAAGCCGAATGGCGGCGGCGACAAGATTCCCGGCAAGCTGAAGGCCAAGATCGACAGCGATCTCGGCGGCGTCGCCAAGATGAAGGAAGATTTCACGCAGGCCGGCGTCACCCAGTTCGGCTCCGGCTGGGCCTGGCTCGCGGTGAAGGACGGCAAGCTCGATCGTCAGCAAGACGCCGAACGGCGAAAGCCCGCTCGTGCACGGCGCAACGCCGATCCTCGGCTGCGACGTCTGGGAGCACTCCTATTACATCGACTACCGCAACCGGCGGCCGGACTATCTCAAGGCATTTCTCGATCACCTGGTGAACTGGGAGCACGTCGAAGAAATGTTCGTCGCCGCGAGCAAATAGACCATCGCCAGACGACCTCGACCCTGTCACTTCGACACTATCCGGCACGGCGGTCGGCAATTATCGTTGCCGACCGTCTTGCCGTTGTCGTGCTCGCGGTGTCGTCAGTCGTCGCGCTGGCTGACGTTCCGCGACTACGGCCTCGGCTGGGACGACTACACCCATTCGCAATACGGCGATCTGCTGCTCGCGCTCTACGGCTCGGGCTTTGCCGACCAGCGCGCGCTGTCCTTCGTCAATCTCTACAAATATGGCGGCGGCTTCGACATGGCGGCGGCGCTCGCCGCCAAGATGCTTGCCGTTCGGTCTGTTCGAAACGCGGCGGCTGGTCGGCGCCTGCGGTCGGCATCATCGGCCTGATCGCGACCTGGCGGATCGGCCGCCGCCTCGGCGGACCGATCGCCGGACTGATCGCGCTCGTGCTGCTCGCGACCTGCCCGCTCTACTACGGCCACATGTTCATAAACGCCAAGGACGCGCCCTTCGCCGCCGCCATGGCGGTGCTGCTGCTCGGCATGGTGCGCGCATTTGAGGAATATCCGCGGCCAAGCGCGCGCGACAGTCGCACTCGACAGGCATCGGTCTTGGGGCTTGTCTTCGGCTCGCGCATCCTCGCCGGCATCGCTGCGCCCTGTGCACTTGCCGCTTTGCTCCTCATCGCTGATCGGTGAAGCTCGTGCCGCAGGCGTTCGCACAGAGCGCGGCACGCGTCGGGCGAATTCATCTGGCGACTCCTGCCGGCGCTGGTGCTCGGTTACCTGATCATGGGGCTTGCTGTGGCCCTGGTCGATCCTTGCGCCGCTCAATCCGATCCGGGCTGCGGAATACTTCGACAAGTTCTTCGAAAAGCCGTGGCGGGAGCTGTTTGCCGGCAAGTTATACTCGCGTCACCGCCATGCCGGCGAGCTACTTGCCGCACCTGTTCGTGCTCAAGCTGCCGGAAATCATGCTGGTGCTCGGGACTGGCCGGCACGGCCGGAGCGCTTTCGTGCCTCGCGCGCAGCGCGAACTGCCGCTGAACCGCCGCGCCAATTTTGTGCTGGTGACAGTCTGGCCGCATTCCTGCCGGTCGCTGGTGGCGATGCTGGCACATCCGGCCTTCTACAATGGCTTGCGCCATTTCGTGTTCGTGGTGCCGCCATTCGCGGCGCTCGGTGGCCTTGCCGGTGCGCTGGCTTTTCGAGCGCGCACGTCGCGTTCGGAACGATCGCGACCACCGCGCTCACCGTTGCGACCTTTATTGGCGGCGCTGGCGCTTGCCGATCAGCGACATGGTGCGGCTGCATCCCTATCAGTACACGGCCTTCAACTGGGCATCGGGCGGCGTCCGCATGGCGCACGACAACTACATGCTCGACTACTGGGGACTCGCATTCAAACAGGCCGGCGCAGCGCCTTGCGCGCCAAGCTCGACGCAAATGCACCTCAAGCCACCGGCGTGGACGACGCTGGACCATCGAGATCTGCGGGCCGCAGCGGCCGGCAGAAGTGGCGCTCGGGCCTGACTTCGAAACAACCTGGGACCGCAAACGCGCGGACTTCGCCATGATGCTCGGCACATTTTATTGCCGCGACCTGACCGCGCCGGTGCTGGTCGAGATCAACCGCGAAGGCATCGACTACGCCCGCGTGTACGACATCCGCGGCCGCCCGGTGCCGAATCTGCTCGACCGAACCCCCACCGTGACGCCCATCAGCGTCTGCTCCTTCGTTCGCAGCACGTCAGCGGCGATACGGTGCGCTTCGTTGGCGGCCGGGATGCCGCAATACAATGTCAGAAGCAGCAGGACTTCCTGAATCTGCTCGGCTGTGCAGCCGTTCTTCAGCGCGCCCTTGAGATGCACGCGCAATTCATTCTGGTGACCGGCCGCCGCCATCATCGCAACCATGGCGAGCGACTTCACCGCCGGCGGCAAGCGCCGAGCGCTGCCACACGTCACCATAGGCGTAGGCATTGATGATGTGCTGCAGCGGCTTGCCGAAATCGCCGAATGCGTTCATGCGCTTGTCAACGGCCTCACGACCGAACATGTCGACGCGCAGCTTCAGCCCGCGCTCGTAAAGCTCCTTGTCGTCCATGATTTCATTTCCTCCTCTGAACCTTCGCCTGATTTGCCGTTAGTGTGCCCAGCTTGTCTAGTATGATCGGCCGAACTCTCATCCCGCCAACCCATGCGCACATCTCATGATCGATGCCGCCGTAATCGGCCTTGGCCGATGGGGAAAAATATCGTCGAGGCGGTTCAAGGCAAAAGCAAGCGCCTGCGCTTCATCCGCGGTGTCAGCAAGGAGCCCGAACTTGTCCGCGATTTCGCGGCCGGCCAAGAGGCTTCGAATTGTCGACCGAATTCGAAGAGGCCGTTGCCGATCCCCGCGTGCAGGCGGTTTTTCTCGCAACCCCGCATTCCCTGCATGTCGGGCAGATTTCCGCGGTCGCCGCAGCCGGCAAGCCGGTCTGGTGCGAAAAGCCGCTCGCTCTCACTCGCGCTGAAGCCGAACGCGCCATCGCGGCCTGCGAAAAAGGCCGGCGTGCCCTTCGCCCTCGGCAACAACAAACGATGCTTTCCATGCATGCGCGAGCTCAAGCGCGTGGTCGCCGACGGCATCACTCGGGCGAAGTCCTGCATATCGAGGGCAATTTCACCAACGAACATTCGACGCGCGTGAAGGGCGGCTGGCGCGACGATCCCCGCGAATCTCCGGGCGGCGGCATGACCGGAGCCGGGCTGCACGTGCTCGATGCGTTCGTGAATCTTGCCGGACCGATCAGCGAAAGTGGATGCATCGCGTCTATTCGCAAAAGCCGCCGCCCGATCCGCGCGATGCGGCGGCGGCGATTGGTGCAGTTCGAGAGCGGCGCGACCGGCGTGCTTGCGACCGTGCGCGCTGCGCCGATGTATCTGGCGGATCACGGTGTTCGGCACCAAAGGTTCAGCCGAAGCGCGCGAGGAAACGATCGCTCACCGTCGCGATAGATCGGCGGGCAGCCGGAAACGACAAATCTATCCGGCGGCGGATCTCGCTCGGCGTGTTGCTGGAAGCCTTCGCTGAGACGATCGAAACCGGCAAGCCCTTTCCGGTGTCCACCGCCGACATGCTCGACGTCGTTGGCGCATTCGAGGCGATCATCCGCTCAATCGGCCGGAAGGGCGGCCCGGTCGCCCACGCATAAACGCGACTGATACCCTATTGCTGCGGGATTCCCGCGGCTTCGCGCACGGCATCCCAACGCTTGTATTCGGCGGCCATGAAATCTCCGAAGGCCTCGTGGCGTGGATGCTTTGACCACCACGCCGGCCGTTACCATGACGCTCGCGCACGGTCTCGTCTCGCAAGGCTCTCGTTGAGCGTCTTGTTCAATTTGGCGATCACCGGCGCCGGCGTGCCATGCGCGGCGCGAACAGGCCATACCAGGTCGTCACGTCGTAGCCCGGAAGCACGCCGGACTCCGCTAGCGGCCGGAATATCCGGCACAGCCGGAAAGCGGTCCTTGCCGGTAACGGCAAGCGCCTTGAGCTGTCCGGACTGCACGTGCCCGATCAGCGCCGACACGGTGTCGAACAACACGTCGGCGTGCTTGCCGAGCGTCGCGTTGATCGCTTCCGGCGACGTCTTGAACGGAACGTGCAGCAAATTCACCTTCGCAGTCTGCTTGAACATTTCGCCGGCAAAATGCTGCGTCGCCGCAAAACCCGGGGCTGGCGAACACGATCTTGCCGGGGTCGGCCTTCGCCGCTGCGACCAGTTCCTTCACGTTGTTGGCGGGAAAATCCGGCCGGGTGACGATCAGCAGGCTCGCGGTCGCGATCTGTCCGACCGGAGCAAAGGCGGTCAAAGTGTCGTAGCGCATATTTTTCCTGCGTGACGGCGGCGATGATCTGACCGGCCGTCATGATGCCCAGCGTGTAGCCATCGGGCTCCGCATTGGCGACCGCTTCGTTGCCGATGATGCCGCCGGCGCCGGGCTTGTTCTCAACAACGACCGGCTTGCCGAGCTTGAGCTTGCATCGAGTCCGCCAAGGATGCGGCCGATGATGTCTGCACCGCCGCCGGGACCGAACGACACGATGATGCGGATCGGTTTCTGCGGCCATTCCTGTGCGTAAGTTGATGATGACGCGAGCCCGCTGGCGAGCATCACAGCCGTCGACACGACCAGACGATCGATTTCTTCATTTCATTCCTCCCTCAGCCCCGTTCGGGACAGCTAGCGTTTTTCGGCGCCGGATTTCCTTGATGACGGCGCTGTTGTCGAGATCGGCCTCGCCGGCGCGCACGCAGGCTTCGAGTACATCCGCAGCGTGCACTCCGAGCATCGAAAGCTTTTGCCCGGCAGCGGCCGCCTGATCGAGCATCAGGTGCACGTCCTTCAAGCGTCTGTTTCACGCGGCCTTCCGCGCGAAAAATCGCCGCGCACCATTTTTCGGCCCTTTGGTTTCCATCACCTGTGAATACGACGCCGAGCCGCGCGCGACATCGAGAAAGGCGGCCGGATCGAGCCCAAGCCGCTCGGCGAAAACCAGACCCTCGGCCAAGCGCCAGGCGGATTGAGGCCAAGGATCAGATTGACTGCGAGCTTGGCGCGGCCGCCATCGCCGATCTTGCCGACGTGGAACCGGCGCACGAACAATGCGTCGAGCACATCTTTACACTTCGTCGGCGATGGCAGACGTCGCCGCCGATCAAGCGCCACGCCGTCGCCACGGCGCACCTGATCGCTGGTGCCGGATACAGGCACATCCAGATAGCGGATACCGCGCGGGATGACACGCGATCTGCGAGCGCCGCCACCCGGTCGGGATCGCAGGTGCTCATGCACAGGACGATCTTGCCCGAGCCATCGCCGAGCGCCGGCAACAGTTGACTTCTCGACAACATCCTCGACCTGTTCGGTGTTGAACACGGCAACGATGATGCAGCGGGACGATTCTGGCCAGCTCGGCGATCGAGGACACCGGACGGCCGCCAATCTCGGCCAGCCGTGCGCGGCGTGCAGGATCGATGTCGAAACCGGTGACGGGAATGCTCGCATCGATCAGCCGGCGGGCATAGACCTCGCCCATCAGCCCGAGACCGACAATGCCTACGCCGAGCGCCATCGGCCGCCGCGCTCAGGCATGCGCATAATCCCAGTAGAGTTCACGCGCCTTGCGATAAAGCGGCCCAGGCTGCAGCGACCGTTCCTCGATGCGGTTCACCGGCATCACTTTGGAATAGTTGCCTGACGAAAAATCTCGTCGGCGTTCTGCACGTCACGGTAGCTCAATATGGTCTCGACGACGCTCACGCCGGCATCGCGCAACAGTTTGATGACACGCTGGCGCGTGATGCCGTTGAGAAACGTGCCGTTCGGCGCCGGCGTGAATACGACCCCGTCCTTGCCGATGAATATATTCGCGGTCGCAAGCTCGGCCACGTTGCCGAGCAGATCGAGCACCACGCAATTGCCGAAGCCGCGCGCACTGCGCCTCGATGCAGCGCACGCGCGTTGTTGGGATAGAGACAGCCGGCCTTGGCGTTCGACCGGCATGCATTCGAGGCTCGGCTTACGATAGGGCGACAGCGTGATCGAGAAGCCTTCCGGCTTTGCGCATCGGTGCCTCGTAGACGCTGAGGCACCATTTGGTCGATTCCGGGTCGGGCGCGATCAGCAACGCGCCGCTGTGCTCGGCCCAATACATCGGGCGGATATAGAGAGCGGCCTCCTTGTCGAAGCGCTTGATGCCGTCGCGCGCGAGCTCCAGCCAGGTCTCTGGTCGAGACAACCGGCTTGAGGTGCATCGTCTGCGGCCGAGGCATTCACCCGCTCGCAATGCAGATCGAGATCGGGCGATACGCCCTCGAACGTCCGTGCGCCGTCGAATACCGAAGAGCACAGCCACGCGCGCGTGATCGCGCACGCCCATGATCGGGACGATTGCCCTCGTGCCAATCGCCTTCATAAAATGTCCACGTCTTCGACCAGCCTTGTCCCGACGCCATTCCGTTACTCCCGGACCTGCAGCCGCGAGTACCTTTTGCCCTCGACGGCCAGTCCTTTGCAACCATAGCGGCCCAGCGCCGGAGGATACCATGTCGTCAGTTTTCATCTTCGACGCCTACGGCACGTTGTTCGACGTGCATGCCGCCATCGCTCGTCACCGCAAGGTCAGGTCGGGCCTGATGCCGATCTGCGTCTCGGCGATCTGGCGGACGAAGCAGCTCGAATACAGCTGGACGCTGACCCTCGCCGGGCACTACACGGATTTCTGGATCCTCACCCAGCGCGCGCTCGACTATCGCACTGGCGTCGGTACCGAGCGTCGACCGATCGCTCAAGCCAGACGTTGCTCGACGCCTATTTCAAGCTTGATGCCTTTCCCGACGCACGGACCGCGCTCAAGGCGCTGAAAGCGAAAGGCCGCAAGACCGGCATTCTGTCGAACGGATCGCCTGTCCATGCTCAAGGCCGCCGTCGAGGCCGCTGCAATCGGCGACGATCTCGACGCGGTTCTTTCAGTCGACGTCGCTGAAAATGTTCAAGCCGCGTCCGGAGGTCTATCGTCTGGTCACCGATCGATTCCGATGCTGGCCGGACGAGGTCACTTTCGTCTCGTCGAACCGCTGGGACGTAATGGCCGGCGTCTCGCGCGGGCTTCCGGGGCATCTGGGTCAATCGCGCCAATATGCCGGATGAATATGCCAGACTTCCCGCCGGCAACGGTCGCTGAAGTGATCTCAGCGCACTGACGCGAGGATCGACTAGCACTTTCGTCGCATTCATCAGGCTGGCGCGATGCGCGATTTGCAGCCTATATGGCGGCTGCGACTCTCCTCAAGTTCCTTGCCATGCAATCAATCATTTCCGTCACAGAACCTTTCGAAGACGCTACGCGTCCGGGTTTCAGGCGCTTAAGCGCATCAATCTTGATATCCATCGCGGCGAGATCTTCGCGCTGCTCGGCCCCAACGGCGCCGGCAAGACCACGCTGATCGGCATCATCTGCGGCATCTTGGTGCCGACCGAGGGCAAGGTGACCGTCGACGGCCACGACATCGTCACCGATTACCGCGCGGCCCGCTCGCTGATCGGGCTGGTGCCGCAGGAACTGCACACCGACGCCTTCGAGAGCGTGTGGGCGACCGTTTCACTTCAGCCGCGGCCTGTTCGGCAAGCCGAAGAACCCCGCCTACATCGAGAAGGTGCTGCGCGACGCTGTCGCTGTGGGACAAGAAGGACAACAAGATCATGACGCTGTCGGGCGGCATGAAGCGCCGCGTGCTGATCGCCAAGGCGCTCGTCGCACGAGCCGCAGATCCTGTTTCTCGACGAGCCGACCGCCGGCGTCGACGTCGAACTGCGCAAGGACATGTGGCAGGTCGTGCGCGACCTGCGCGACTCCGGCGTCACCATCATCCTGACCACGCATTACATCGAAGAAGCCGAGGAGATGGCCGACCGCATCGGCGTGATCAACAAGGGCGAGATCATCCTGGTCGAAGACAAGGCCGAGCTGATGCGCAAGCTCGGCAAGAAGCAGCTGACGTCTGCAGCTTCAGCAGAAGCTCACACGCGATCCCGGCCGGAACTCGTCTGCGCTTCAAGCTAACGATTGGCGAAGACGGCAGCACTCTCATCTACGACTACGACACCAAGGCCGAGCGCACCGGCGTGGCGACGCTGCTCGGCGAATTGTCGCGCGCAGGCACTGCGGATCCGCGACCTGCAGACGACGCAAAGCTCGCTGGAAGACATCTTCGTCGGACTGGTGAGCGACAGACGATGAACCTGAGAGCCGTCCACGCGATCTATACCTTCGAGATGGCGCGCACCGGGCGCACCATCTGGCAGAGCATCGTCTCGCCGGTGCTCTCGACCTCGCTCTATTTTGTCGTGTTCGGCGCTGCGATCGGCTCGCGCATCACCGAAATCGAGGGCGTTGCCTACGGCGCCTTCATCGTGCCGGGGCTGATCATGCTGACGCTGCTGACCCAGAGCACGATGAACGCATCCTTCGGAATCTACTTTCCCCGCTTCACCGGCACGATCTATGAAATCCTCTCGGCGCCGGTCTCGCCGTTCGAGATCGTGCTCGGTTACGTCGGCGCGGCGGCGACCAAGTCGATCATCCTTGGCCTGATCATCCTGGCGACCGTCGTGGCTGTTCGTGCCGCTGCGCATCGAGCATCCGTTCTGGATGGTCGCATTCCTCGTGCTGACGGCGGCGACCTTCAGCCTGCTCGGCTTCATCATCGGGATCTGGGCCGACGGCTTCGAAAAGCTGCAGATCGTGCCGCTGCTGATCATCACGCCGCTGACCTTTCTCGGCGGCACCTTCTATTCGATCAGCGTGCTGCCGCCGGTCTGGCAGAACCATCGCGCTGTTCAATCCGGTGGTCTATCTGATCAGCGGCTTCCGCTGGAGCTTCTTCGAGATTGCCGATGTCAGCCACACGCGTTAGCGTCGGCATGACTTTACTGTTCCTTGTTGTCTGCCTGATCACGGTCTGGTGGATGTTCAAGACCGGCTACAAACTGAAAAAATGATAACCACCATCCTGAAATAAGCCGTAGCGCACGGGGTAAGTTCTCGTATCCGGAAATTTCAGGGAGTTGCTGCATGTCGCCGATAGCAAGAACTCTCGCCGGCCTGGCAATCTGACAACCACGCTTTCGACAGCGGTTGCCGCGCAAGGGTTGGTCACGCAGAAAAGCATTTCACTCGCCGATGGCGCAGACGATCGCCCAGGCCGCCGTCGCCCAGTGCGAGAGCATGGGGTTCAAGGTTTCAGTAACGGTGCGTCGACCGCGCCGGCCTGCCGATCGTGATGTTGCGCGGGGATGGCGCCGGTCTGCACACCCCTGAAGGCGCCGAACGCAAGGCCTACACCGCGCGCACGTTCAGCCAGCCCTCCGCGCGACTTCGTCAAAGCGCATTGACCGAGGCCGAGACGGTCGGCTCGCGCAGCAATATACGCGCGTGCTGGCGCTGGCCGGCGGACTGCCGATCAAGGCAGGCAGTGAAGTCGTTCGGCGCGGTCGGTGTCTCCGGTTCGCCCGGCAAGGATGACGTCATCGGCTCGCAAGCCGGCATCGACAAGGTTGCCGATCAGCTGAAATAAATCGTCTAGCTCGTCGACAAGGCATCGAGGATGCGCGCCCAGCTCCTGATGCCCTTGTGATAGCAGTTCAGGTCGAACTTCTCGTTCGGCGAATGCACGCGGTCATCGTCGAGCGCGAAGCCGACCAGCAATGAATCCATACCGAGCACGTTCTTGAAGTCGGCGACGATCGGGATCGAGCCGCCCGCGCCCGACGGCCACGGCCTTGTGTCCCCACTCTTCGGCAAGCACGGCCCGCGCCTTTGTCAAGCGCCGGATTGTCGAACGACAGCTGGATCGGCGGCGCGAGGCCGAAATTACCGAACTCGACCTTGCAGTCGGCAGGCAGCCGCGCGCGTACGAAAGCGCGGAAGGCGTCGCGGATTTTCTCAGGGTCCTGCTCGCCAACGAGACGGAACGAAACCTTTGCGCTGGCCTCGCCCGGAATGACGGTTTTGGCGCCCTCGCCCGTATAGCCGCCGATGATGCCGTTGACCTCGGCGGTCGGACGCGTAGTGATCATTTCGATCAGCATGCGGTCCTTCTCGCCCGCCGGGCTGCTTCAGTCCGATCGGGCCGAGGAATTTCTCCGGCCGTCAGATCGAGGCCTTTCAGATCGGCCTTGATGTCGGCGGGCAGCTCTTTGACGCCGTCGTAGAAGCCGGGGATGGTGACGCGTCCGTTCTCGATCCCACATCGCACCGAGAATCTCGGACAAGCAGCCGCAACGGATTTTGCGCCGCGCCGCCGAACACGCCGGAGTGCAGATCGCGGTCGGCGCAGGTGATCTTCACGTCCTCGTAGACCAGCCCGCGCAGCGAGGTCGTCACCGCGGGCGTTTTCTGGTCCCACATCGCCGTGTCGCAGACGAGCGCCAGGTCGAGCTTGAACTCAGCGGCATTGTCGCGGACGAAGCCGAACAGGTTCTTTGACCCGCATTCCTCCTCGCCTTCGATCATCATGGTGATCGGCAGCGGCAGCTTGCCGGTGACAGCCTTGAAGGCGCGGCAGGCCTCGATGAAGGTCATCGCCTGACCTTTGTCGTCGCAGGCACCGCGCGCGACGATGATCTTGCGCCCATCCGGCAAGGTTTCGATGCGCGGCTCGAACGGCGGCGTCTTCCACAGATCGAGCGGATCGACCGGCTGCACGTCGTAGTGGCCGTAAAAGAGCACGCGGGCCTCGCCGCGCCCGTTCGACTTGCCGACCACGACCGGGTGACCCGCGGTCGGGCGCACGGTGGCTTCAAAACCGATTGACTGTGAGATCGGCGGCAACGTGCTCGGCGGCTGCGCGGCATTGATCCTTGTAGGCCGGATCGGTCGAAACCGAGGCGATCCGCAACAGCGCGAACAGCCGCTCCACGCTGCGGTCGATATCCTGGTCGATGCGGCTCAGCACCGCGTCGAGGCTTTTCATGACGGGCTCCTTCAGGGCTGGGGTCCGAAACTAGCAAGCTGAAAGGAAGCGTCAATGCAGGGTCGGCTTGCCGAAAACGGCCGAATTTGAATAGCCAGCCAGGGGCATTCCCCATGCCGAGCCAGCGTGGCTCCTGCGCACCGCATGGCGGCCTGAAGGGCCGCGCCGAGGCGGCGATAGAGCATCCGCGGCGGGATTGTCGCAGAAATCGCTGCAAGATAACCGCCACGACGAGCGGCTCGGCGCAGGTGGGGCGTAACAATGGGAGCAATCATCAATGCCGGAACTCCGCAATGTCGTCCGGGAGCATCGCTTTCCTGCATCGGTACGCCATCGGGGACCGGGGCGTCGACCGCAACGAGACAGGCATCAGCGCTTCCCGGACTGACACAACAGCCGCGCCTCCTCGAGGCCCTCACCGCCGTGACCTGTGCCGACCTCCATGCGTCGCAGACGGGCGGCCAGCATGTGGCCATGCTCACTGTCAATCACGACGACAACACGCAAACCTCTCATCGACTTCATGACGCGACCCTTGCGATCCACCGCAACCCGTGTCCCTGCAGCAAACCCACACACGTCGATCGGCGGACCAGATCGGGCCGGGACATCCTTCTTCTTGTCAGTATTATTTGAGGCTACACTGGCTGCGCCGCCTACAATCGGGCAAATCACCCGATGGTGAAACTACGAACGCGGATGTTGTATTTGTGCACGGGCGTCGATGTGCTCGTTGTCTGTTCGTCGTCGCGCGTATCGTCGGTACGCAATTGCAGCATCGCGCAAGTCCGCATCAGTGGACTTGAATTCGTAATGCGGCATCTCATTTCACGCTTGACTGTGACTTTCGCGTCGTCGAGGCGACGACGCTGATCGCGTGCATTGCAGACCGCATCGTGCTTGTCATCGACGAAAACGGCGTTCAATATGTTCGCAATTCCGCCACAAACGCGGGGGCGTGAGGGAATCATGGAAGAGCTTGATCGGGCGTCTCGTCGCCAACGTTGGCGTCGACCGAAGTGCCGCAGAAAAAGCGGTTGGCATTATCCTCGACTTCCTGCTCAAGGAGGGCCCAGCCGATAAGGTGCAGGCCCTCATCGACAAGCTTCCCGGTGCGGAAGCCTTGCTCGCAAAACAATCCGGAAGGCGCCGGCGGGTTCTCGATGGGCGGCATCATGGGCGCCGGTACCAAGATGATGTCAGCGGGGCTGAGCATGGGTCAGGTGCAAGCGCGTCACACGCGAGACCATCGCATATGCCCGCGAAAAGATCGGCGACGACGCCGTCGGAGAAATCGTCGGCGCCATTCCCGGGCTTAGTCAGTTTGTTTGAATCGTTTGATGAGCGACCAAAGATAAGAAACAGGCGGAGGCAACGGATGTCCTATCCCATCACCGATATCGACGGGATCGACGGCGAGAGTCGCCGCCGTTCTCAAGTCGGCGGGAATTAGGTCGACCGACCGCCTGCTGGAAGCTGCGCGCACGGTCAAAGGCCGGAAGGTCACTCGCCGAGAAAACCGGTTACGACGAGAAGCGGCTGCTTGTACTGGGCCAACATCGCCGACCGCATGCGCATCAAAGGCGTGCGCAAGGAATATGCCGAACTGCTGCAAGCCGCCGGCGTCGATACCGTAAAAGAACTCAAATATCGAAATCCCGTGCAACCTTGCCAAGGCGATGGCCGACGCCAACAAGAAGCGGAAGCTCGTCCGGCTTCTGCCGTCGGAAAAAGTCGTGAAGCGGTGGATCGAGAACGCCAAGATATTACCGCTGAAGATCACGTATTAGCGGCCTGTGCGCCTGCTTGACAGGCCCCCGCCGACCGCGCAAAGCGACCGGCATGGAAAGCGTCCGTACCCTCGATAAAGCGGCCGGAACCACGCCAAAACAAGGACGTCTGCCCTTTCGGCGCTGTTCTCGTTCGGCCGCCCGCTGGTCATGGGCGTGCTCAACGTGACACCGGATTCCTTCTCCGATGGCGGCCGGTTCCTCGATCCAGCCGTGGCTATCGCCCATGCCGCCGAAATGGCCGGCAAGGTGCCGACATCCTCGATATCGGAGCCGAGTCGACGCGCCCCTATGGCGATCCTGTTCCGGTATCGGCGGATAGACGAAAAGGCGCGCCTGGCGCCGGTCGTGCCTGCTGTGGTCAAGCTCGGCCTGCCGGTATCGATCGATACCATCAAGGCTTCGATTGCGGCCTGGGCGATCGACCAGGGCGCGGCGATCGTCAACGACGTCTGGGGCCTGCAGCGCGATCCCGACATGGCGCCACTGGTCGCCAAACAGCGGCGTGCCGGTGATCGTGATGCACAATCGCGACGCGGCCGATCCTGCGATCGATATCGTCGCCGACGTGATCGCTTTCTTTGCCCGCTCGCTCGAGATCGCGGCGCGCGCCGGCATTGCACGCGAGAACATCGTGCTCGATCCCGGGCATCGGCTTCGGCAAGACGCCGGAACAGAGCATCACTTGTCTTGCACGGCTCGCGGAGTTCAGACGCTTCGGCTTGCCGCTCCTGGTCGGCGCCTCGCGCAAGCGTTTCATCAATTCGGTGACCGCCCTCGCCGCCCGACGAGCGCATCGGCGGCTCGATTGCCGCCCATCTGCTGGCTGTCGAGACGGGTGCGGCGATCGTGCGCGCGCATGACGTTGCCGAAACCGTCCAGGCGTTGCGCGTGAGCGCTGCAATCGAGGCCGCCCGATGAGCGACCGGATATTCGTGAGAGGACTGGCGCTTGCATGCCTATCACGGCGTGATGCCGCACGAGGCCAAGGTGGGGCAGACCTTCACGCTCGACCTCGATCTTGAGATCGATCTGTCCGCTGCCGCCCGCTCGGACAAGGTCATCGATACGGTGTCCTACGACAAGGTCGGTCGATTGCGCGAGCCGAGGCGTTTTGCAGCGAGCGCCATCGCTTGATCGAAGCGGCGGCCGGCTGCGTCGCCGATGCCATGCTCGCCGCCTTTCCGCGCGTGCGCTCGGTGCGCGTCACGATCCACAAGCCGCACGCGCCGATCGCCGCGACATTCGAGCGATGTCGGCGTTACGTTGGTGCGGAGCCGCCATGGTTGAAGCGCTGCTCGCACTCGGCGGAAATGTCGGAAACAGCCGGGTCATTCTCGACCGTGCCATCGCGATGCTGTGCGACGGCAAAACGTGCGGCTGACCGCCCGCTCATCCGACTACCGTACGCCGCCGTGGGGCTTCAAGTACCAGCCACATTTCGTCAACCTGGCCATTGCGGTTGAGACGACACTCAGCCCACGCGAGCTTCTGGAGCGCGCGCAGCAGGTCGAATTGCGGCTTGGCCGGGATCGTGCCCATGAAAGAAAAACGGGCCGCGCACCGCCGATATCGACATCATCGCCTATGACGATGTGACGGTCGATGAACCCAATCTCACGCTGCCCGCATCCGCGCCTGTTCGAACGTGCTTTCGTTCTGATTCCGCTGGCTGAAATCGCGGGCGACCGCGTGATCGCTGGGCGGCGCGTCGACGAGGCTGCGCGGGTGGTGGATGGCGGCGACAATCCAGCGGCTGCCCTAGAGGCCTGCGTGGCGCGGTCATCGACCTTGCGTCAACGCGATGGCCCGATTGCGCCGACTGTGCCATTTTGCATCCATGACGGACGAACTTTCTCTGGCCGCCGAATTCCCGCCCGTGACCGAGGCAGAGTGGCGCTCGCTGGTCGAGGCCGCGCTCAAGGGCGCCGATTTCGACAAGCGGCTGGTCAGCCGCACCTATGACGGGTTGCGGATCGAGCCGCTTTATCCGCGCGCGGCTGGGGCAACGCCGGTCATCGGGCGGAGGCCGGGCACTGCCTGGATCTGTGATGCAGCGGGTCGACCACCCCGATCCGGCGGCGGCGAATGCCCAGGCGCTTGCAGGATTTGGAAAATGGCGCGACCGGCCTGTGCCTGGTCATGGCCGGTTCGGTCAACGCCAACGGCTACGGCCTCGATGCGTCGCCGCAGACGCTTGCGCGCGTTCTCGAGGGCGTGAAACTCGATGCCGGCATCAGGATCGAATTCGATCTGGGCCCAGGAGCCTGCTCGTGCTGCGGCAATTTGCCGACCTCGTGCGGCGGCAGAACGTGCGGGCCGACACCGTCGACATCGCCGCCGGCGTCGACCCGATCGGCGCCTTCGCCGTCTCCGGCTCCACCAAATCGTCATGGAACGAGTTGTCGAAGGACTTTGTTGCGGCGGTGCGCGAACTTCATGATCGCGGTTTTCGCGGATCGCTTGCAGCCGCCGACGGAAGAACGATTCACAATGCTGGCGGATCTGAAGCGCAGGAGCTTTCTTTCACTATTGCAAGTGCTGTCGAATATCTTCGTGCTTTCGAGAGTAACGGTATCGCGCCCGAGACTGCCCGTGACATGATTTATTTTCGGATATCCGCCGACGCCGACGAGTTTCTCACGATCGCCAAGTTTCGCGCCTTGCGAAAGCTTTGGACGCGCGTGGAAGAAGCAAGCGGACTCACGCCGAAATCCGCCTACCTCTCCGCGGAGACTGCATGGCGAATGATGACCAAACGGGATCCCAATGTGAATATGTTGCGCGCAACGATCGCAGTTGCCGCTGCAATACTTGGCGGCGCCGATAGTATTGCGGCGCTACCTCACACTACAGCGATTGGCTTGCCAGATGCATTCGCGCGTCGACTTGTTCGCAACACACAACTAATTCTGCTCGGAGAATCGCATCTGGCGAAGGTAGCCGATCCCGCCGCCGGATCTGGTGCTATCGAGGAAATTACAAGCAAACTCTGCAAGGCAGCATGGAATCAGTTTCAAGAAGTCGAGTCTCACGGCGGCGCCTGGGCGGCGGTAGAGAAAGGGCTCGTGCAGTCGAACGTCGCCGCCGTGCGTGTCTGAACGCCAGCAAGCGGCTGCCCGCCGAAAGGATGCGATCACGGGTACGAGTGACTATCCGAATTTAAGTGAAACGCCGGCTGCGACCATAAATATCGCAAAAGCAACCCCGGGCAAAGAACCTACGCCGGCAATTACCGTTCAGGCTTTGCCTCGCATACGCCTGGCCGAACCTTTCGAACGTTTGCGAGATGCTTCGGATCGCATTTTGGAAAAGACAGGGACACGACCGAAGGTCTTTTTGGCCAACCTCGGAAAAGTATCTGATTTCAGTGCGCGCACGACCTACGCCAAGAATTTTTATGAAGCCGGCGGTTTCGAGGCCATAAACAATGAAGGCTTCAAAGATCGAGCCGATATTGTCGCCGCTTTCAAGATGTCTGGCGCAAGGCTCGCTTGTCTGTGCTCATCAGATAAGGTCTATGCAAGCGAAGCAGCGGATGCCGCCAAAGCACTCTGGGTGTGGGTGCCATAGTTCAACTTGCTGGTCGGCCCGGCGAGAACGAGGCCAAGTGGCGCCAGGCAGGCATTAAGGCCTTCATTTATGCAGGTTGCGACACGCTTGCGACCCTACAGGCCGCACATGATATTCTGAGCGTCAAATGAATCAGATACCAGACTTCGCCAAAGTCGACTTCGCCGATACGCCGACGTTAGTTGGCAAGGTGCATCTGCACCCTGGACAACGCCGGAAGGCATCGCAGTCAAGCCGATCTACAGCGAGCGAGATTTGGCCGGTCTCGATTTCCTGAACACCTTTCCGGGTAAGCCGCCGTTTCTTCGCGGTCCCTATCCTGCGATGTACCCGGCGCAACCCTGGACCAGTCCGACAATATGCGGGCTTCTCAACCGCCGAAGATTCAAACGCTTTCTATCGGCGCAATCTTGCCGCCGGACAGAAGGGCCTTTCCGTCGCGTTCGACCTTGCCACCCACCGCGGTTATGACAGTGACCATCCACGCGTGTCGGGCGACGTCGGAATGGCGGGCGTTGCGATCGACTCGATCTACGACATGCGCACGCTGTTCTCGGGAATCCCGCTCGACCAGATGAGCGTATCGATGACTATGAATGGCGCGGTGCTGCCCAGTTCTGGCGCTTTATATCGTCGCAGCCGAAGAACAAGGTGTGCCACACGACGAAACTGTCAGGCACAATCCAGAACGATATCCTCAAAGAATTCATGGTCCGCAATACCTACATCTACCCGCCAGGTCCTAGTCTGCGGATCATTTCGGATATTTTCGCATTTACGTCGGCCGAAATGCCAAAGTTCAATTCGATTTCGGTATCCGGCTATCACATGCAGGAGGCGGGTGCGACGCAAGACCTCGAGCTCGCCTACACTCTCGCCGACGGCGTCTGAATATGTCCGCGCCGGGACTAAAAGCGGGACTCACAATCGATCAGTTCGCGCCTCGCATATCTTCATTTTCTGGGCGATCGGCATGAACTATTTCATGGAGATTGCCAAGCTGCGCGCGGCCCGCATGTTGTGGGCTAAACTGATCAAAGCGTTCAATCCTGAAGACGCGCGCTCGTCTGTCGCTGCGCACACACTGCCAGACGTCAGGCTGGTCTCTCGCCGCGCAGGATGTCTTCAACAATGTCGCCCGCACCATGATCGAGGCGATGGCCGCGACTCAAGGCCAAACTCAATCGTTGCATACCAATGCGCTCGACGAAGCCCTGGCGTTGCCGACAGATTTTCGGCTCGCATCGCGCGCAATACTCAAATTGTTCTTGCAGCAAGAAGCCGGCGCTACCCGCATCGTGGATCCGTGGGGCGGCTCCTACTATGTGGAGCGGCTGACCTACGAACTTGCGCACGAAGGCCTGGGGCCACATCGAAGAAGTCGAAGCCCTCGGAGGGATGGCCAAGGCGATCGAGGCCGAGCATTCCTAAGCTGCGCATCGAGGAAGCCGCGGCGAAAACGCAAGCCCGCATCGACGCCGGCGCACAGTCGGTAATCGGTGTAAACAAGTACGCAACAACCGATGAGAGACCGATCGAGGTTCTCAGAATAGACAATTCTGCCGTTCGCTCACGTCAGATCGAGAAGCTTCAGCGACTTAAAGCAGAACGCGATCCGGGCGCCTTGCAGGAAGCGCTCGATGCGCTCACTCGAGCCGCGGATCGCGGGCAACGGCAATCTCCTCGCACTTGCCGTTGACGCAGCGCGGGTCAAAGCGACGGTCGGAGAAATCTCGTCGGCGGTGGAAAAGGTTTTCGGCCGACATCGCGCCGAAATCAAAGCGATTACCGGGGTTTACAAGCGGGAGGTCGGCATGACCGGCGCCGTCGAACGTGTGCGCACCGCAGTTGAGGCATTCGAAGTTGCCGGAAGGCCGACGCCCGCTTGTTGGTCGCGAAGATCGGACAGGACGGCCACGACCGCGGACAGAAGGTGATTGCCTCCGCTTTCGCGGATCTTGGTTTCGATGTCGATATTGGACCACTGTTCGCGACGCCAGCTGAAGCGGCCCGCCAAGCGGTCGAGAACGATGTCCATATTCTTGGCGGTGTCCTCACTTGCCGCAGCTCACCTGACCCTTGTTCCAGAATTAAAAGCCGAACTGGCCAAACAGGGACGCGACGACATCATGATAGTCGTCGGCGGCGTGGTGCCACCTCAGGACTATGAGGCACTGATGCGAGGCCGGAGCCGAAGCAATTTTCCCGCCAGGCACGGTGATCGCGGACGCCGCCGAAAACCTTCTCAAGACACTCAACAAACGACTTGGACACGGCAAAGAGGCCGCCGAGTGAGGCGACTGATGCGTACTGCGCGGTCGTGCTCTGCACCTTGTCGCTGTCGAGCCGTGCGTCGATTCGTCGGGGTCGATCTTGCACGGACGCGCAACCTCTGTTTGGCAAGAACCTGCGGCTGCAGTTCTATACGCTGCGCAAAGGCTTTGCCGACGAGCCTGAGCAGGCGTCATTCAAAGTGGGACGGTGACGCGATACGCCCGTGCCGGCGGCGGCATGACCGATGTCAGCCGCCTTTACTGTGCATCCGGTTCGAAGGCCGCGCCTACATCATGCAGAGCGCGGCGGCCAAGCGTCCAAACATGTTCGAATACGCGTGTCGCCTACAAACTGACCGAAGGCGTCTATTCCAGGTCACAGCGATTGACGAAGATGACGCCGACGGCGTCACGCGTGCACGCATTGTCAAGCGGGTAGACGATAGCCATTGCCGGATTGCGACACAGCAAGCAATTATTTGCGCTTTGCGCGTGCTACCGACGCACGACAAAGAGCGAAGGCGGCTCTGGTGCTCCGCCTTGCCAAACGACAGTTCAGGTCGTCACCGCTAGGAAGATCGATGGCCTCGCGCACTCTTCCACCGGCCGACCTTGCTCGCGGTATCCGTACTGGTAGACCGTGCGACACTTGGCTCGCGCGATTACCCTGATCGAGAGCAAGCGTGGTCGACCATCGCAAAACCGCACACCTTCTCGTACAGGAGTTGTTGCCACATACAGGGAGGCCGTGCGCCTCGGCATTACTGGCGCGCCTGGTGCCGGAAAATCGACCACCATCGACATTCTCGGCACCTACCTCACAAGCAAAGGCCACAAGGTAGCGGTACTGGCTGTCGATCCATCGTCGAGTCGCACCGGCGGGTCGATCCTCGGCGACAAGACACGCATGGGCGCAGCTTGCAGCGGACCCAAACTGCATTTGTGCGACCCTCCCCTCCTCTGGAACGCTTGGAGGCGTTGCGGCCAAGACACGCGAGACCATGTTGGTCTGCGAGGCCGCCGGCTACGATGTCGTCATGGTCAGGAAACAGTCGGCATTGGCCAGTCGGAAACCGCGGTCGCGGACATGACCGACTTTTTCTTGTGTTGATGATTCCAGGCGCGGGCGACGAGTTGCAAGGTCTGAAAAAGGTATTGTCGAGCTCGCCGATACTGATCGCAGTGAACAAGGCTGATGGCGGCAATATAGAAGCCGCAAAACAGGCAGCGGCGGACTACCGCGCTGCGCTCAATATCCTCACACCGCAATCATCGACTTGGATCGCCACCGGTCATTACCTATTCGGCTGCTTACCGACAATGGCATTGACAGATTGTGGGCCCAGATTCTCGCACACAAGGAAGAAAGACGACCGCCTCGGGCGAATTGGCAGCGCGGCGCCGCCACCAGCAGGTAAAATGGATGTGGACGATGCTCGAGGAGCGGCTGACTGCACGTCTGCGTAACGACGCATCCGTTCGCACAAAATTGCGGCAGGCAGAAAATCAAGTCGCGGCTGGCAAACTGGCTCCAACACTCGCGGTTGAGGAAATCGCGCGACTACTCGGCGTGTAGATGGCTACAAAGTTATTCTTGTGACCGGCTTTGGGCCGTTTCCAGGTGCGCCTTTCAATCCAACCGGGCAATTGGTTGAAAGGCTCGCGCGGTTGCGCCGGCCAGCGCTCAACGACGTAACGATCGTTCCTCATGTGTTTCAGACGAGCTACGCGGCCGTAGACCATGACCTGCCCAAGTTGATCGCGAGGCACAAGCCGGACGCGCTTCTTATGTTCGGACTTGCATCGAGATCAAAGACTCTGCGTATCGAAACGCGTGCGCGTAACGCATTGGGGTCGTTTCCCGACGTTTCTGGTCGCTCGTTGCCCGGCCGGAAAATCCGAATTGCTGGACCTCCTGATTTGGCGCTGCCCGCCCACGGGCGCCACTTGCTTGCTGCCGTACGCAACGTACGGACTCCCGTCACACTTTCACGCGATGCGGGACGCTATCTATGCAACTATCTCTGTTGGCGGGCGGCTGAAGCGGCCATGGAAAATGGTCCGCGTCTTGCGGCTTTCGTCCATTTCCCGCCTGTTGCGCGCAAAGTCTCACGAAAGGTAAAAAGCGTCGTCTGACCGTTGACGACCTTTCGCGATCCGCCGCTTGTTTTTGCTCGCTATGGCGACAGCGCGGCCTTGAGCCGCCACTTTTGGGCCGGAAACTCACTATAGTGACAGCGCCATGATCCGATCCCGTCAATTCGGTGCCGAAGCCATCATCATGCTCACGATCCTGTGTCTTTTCCTCGCGCCGATCTTTGCTCGGGCCGTCGCCTACGCGATCGGGCATGGCCCCCGTTCTTGGCGCGACGCCGATTGGTCGGGCACAGGGATGTTGCCATCGGCCCGCGAATTCTCGTCGGCCCGTGTCGTCGTTTTTACCGGTAAGGCCGGCGCCTGGAAGGGCATCTTTTCAGTACACAGTTGGATCGTGCTCAAACGGCAGAATGATTCGGGGTGGACTCGCTACGATGTCGTAGGCTGGGGTGAGCCTGTGCGCGCCAACAATTGGCCCGCAGATGGACGCTGGTATGGCAACGAGCCGGTGATGCTCGCAGATATTTCCGGCGCGGAGGCCGAAAGCTCATTCCACGCATCGAAAGGACAGTGAAAGCCTACGACTATTCGCAATCTGGCGACTATCGGATTTGGCCGGGGCCAAATAGCAATAGCTTCATTGCTGCGGTCCTTCGTGCCGTTCCAGAGCTGAGTGTGACCCTGCCGTCAAACGCAGTCGGCCGCGATTTCCGGTACGGGTTTTATGTAGGGCAGACCGACAGCGGCACAGGCGTCGAGATCAATCTGAGTGGTTACGCAGGGCTGAAGGTCGGCTGGAGTTGAAGGCATTGAGATAAATTTCTTGGGGTTGGTCGCAGGTCTTGATCTGCGTTATCCCGAAGTGAAACTTCCTGGCTACGGCCGTGTCGGCATTGAATCACCGGTAACAACCGCACTCGCGCGGTAATTCAATAAATCTCACGGCTTTTGCCTCATCCAACTCCATCGGGGTGACGCGGAAACTTGCTTCGTGGCAAGCTATCCATAGCGAGGCACCCAATGCGTGAAACGCTTCCATTGCTCGAACGAATTCCTTTTCCGCCGTTCGCCGGAGCAAGCTTGAAACGCTGCAAGTCAATGTTGGGTATCGATGCAACCAGACTTGCTTCCATTGTCACGTAAACGCGGGCCCCCATCGAACCGAAGAAATGACAAATTCCATCGTGGATCTCGTGCTGGAATTTCTTCGTCGTCAAAATATTCCAATCCTAGACATCACTGGCGGAGCCAGAACTCAATCCGCATTTTCGCCGGTTAGTGCGCGGGGCACGCAAAACCGGCGCAAAAGTTATGGACCGCTGCAATCTGACAATCCTTGAGCAACTAGGTCAGGAAGACCTCGCGCAATTTCTGGCCAGCGAAGGCATTGAGGTAGTCGCTTCCATGCCGTGCTATCTGCAAGAAAATGTTGAGCAGCAACGTGGCAAGGGCGTGTTCGACAGCTCAATTCGTGGGCTCAAAAAACTCAACGCGCTAGGCTATGGGCGCGATCCGAAGCTCACCCTCAATCTCGTCTACAACCCGCAAGGACCGTCTCTGCCTCCGCAGCAAGCGTCGCTGGAAGCTGACTACCGACGTGTCCTCGGAGACCAATACGGTATCGTATTCGACAAGCTCTATGTCCTTGCAAACATGCCTATCCAGCGTTTCGGCTCGACCCTAATTAGTACAGGCGAGTTCGAAAGCTATCTCGACCTACTACAGACGGCTCACCTCGATTCCAATCTTGATGGCATCATGTGCCGCAGTATGATTTCGGTCGATTGGCGCGGCTACGTTTACGATTGCGATTTTAATCAGATGCTCGATTTGCCGATGACCTACCGTGAGCAGCACAGGGTACATCTGGCAGATTTGCTCGATGAGACAATCGAGGATAACCCAATCCACGTGGCAGGCCACTGCTATGGTTGCACCGCCGGACAAGGGTCGAGCTGCGGCGGCGCTTTGAAGAAGGCGACGAAATGAGTGTGACCAAGTTGTCGATCATCATTCCTGTATTGAACGAAGCCGCGGCTATTGAACCTGCTTTGACGGCGCTTGCGCCGTATCGAGAACGTGGCGTTGAACTGATCGTCGTTGACGGAGGGAGCAGCGACGAAACGCGCTCACGCGCCCGCAATCTCGCTGATCACCTATGCCTTGCTTCGCGGGGGCGTGCGATTCAGATGAACGCAGGACGCGCAGTGGCACGTGGCAATACTCTGCTATTCTTGCACGCTGACACCCATCTGCCAGACAATGCGGATTCTTTGATACTTGATGGTCTGAACCATTCAGGCCGGGTATGGGGTCGGTTTGACGCACAGTTTGACGGCCGCGGCCTTTTGAGCCTGATTGCCTTCACGATGAATTTCCGCTCGCGACTGACCGGAATAGCAACCGGAGATCAGGGCCTATTCGTCACCTGTGCTGCGTTCGACGCCGTCGGCGGCTTCCCCTCAATAGCGCTGATGGAAGACGTCGCCCTATCTTCAAGACTCAAGCGTCTTGGCCGGCCGCTTTGCTTATGGGCGCGCGTAACCACCTCGGCCCGGCGCTGGCGAACGCACGGTCCTTTGCGCACAATTTTTCCTAATGTGGCGGCTGCGACTGTCATACTTTTTGGTGCTAACCCGGCGCAACTTGCACGGCGTTACGGATATGCTCCCGCCGACCAATAATCGCGTTTCCATTGCCATCCTCGCAAAGGCACCCATTCCGGGATACGCAAAGACTCGCCTTATTTCCGTGATTGGGGCGCATGCGGCTGCCATTCTGCAGGAGCGCCTGACGGAGCGGACGGTCGCAACTGCGCTCTCCGCGGATGTTGGCCCGGTGACGGTGTGGTGCGCGCCCGACAGTACACACTCAGCTTTTCTCAAGCTGGTCTCGCGCTCGCGTATTACCCTCAGGCCGCAGCCCGAGGGTGACCTTGGCAAGCGTATGTTGGTCGCAACAGCAGCACACAATGGCCCAGTCCTGGTGATTGGCACGGACTGCCCCGCTATGACCGACGTTCACCTGCGAGGAGCCGCCGATGCACTCCGTGAAGGCACGGATGTAATCCTCATTCCGGCTGAGGACGGTGGTTACGTTCTTATCGGTACGCGATCCGTACAACCCTCGCTATTCACCGACATCGCGTGGGGTAAAAATTCGGTGCTCGCAGAAACGCGCGGCCGCGTTATAGCGCACCGTCTTGTCCTGACCGAGCGACCGCCACTTTGGGACGTCGACGCTGAAGACGATCTCGCGCGGTTGGAACGCGAGTATCCGGAACTACTATGGTGAGTTGAGTAAGCAGTTGGTTTGGAAAGAGAATGTTGCTTTTGACGGCAATCGTTTGGGCGCTTTGAAAGCAATTTGAAAGCTCCGGCGCAGCCAGTCCTGATGAGTGTCGCCTAATATTGCATGAGGGATTTTGGCCCGATGCCATGAAGGGCCAAGGAAGAGTTCCTCGATGATGTGAGAGGGTGCGCAAGCTTCGATCACCGCAGGGGTTGCGCTGTGTTCGCTTTCGCTCAATCCCTAATAGGAACGTACCAAGTGCAAGCATCCATCCATCGTCACGGCAGGTTGCGCTATCATTGCGTTGCCTTCGTCCGTGATAGAAGCGCTCTGCTGAAAAAGGGGGCCCCTGCGGGGCCCTTGTGCATAAGGTGGAGGATTCATGCCGCCGTCTAAGCCTAGGGAGGAGCAAACGGCGACTTGCGCACGTGTCCACTCAAGCGATCTCGCGGGCTTGTCACAAGTAAATTGGCCGTAAATTTATTGGTTGCCGATGCGCCGTTGCGCCAATAATCCGCCGGTTAGGAAAAGTAATTGGCGCTACGTTGCGTTCGTCCTTGATGAGCGCGCCGTCCCTCGTCCTTGATGAAGAGACCCCCAAGGTTGGTGATTGCAGACGTCAGTGGACGTAGGTCCATGTGAAAACCAAAAGCACAATTACTGCCACGCCAAAGAGCACTAGTTGGCTAGGTCCATAGTTAGAATGGTGGTCATTTCTTGCTGTCATGGGTGGTCCCCACCCGAAGGACTTACGCCAGCTTATCCCTTCACCTTGACGGTGCCCCCATCATGCTTTTGCAACTCTGAGCGGGATGCTATGTCAGGAAGCGCACACATCGTTGCCCTTAAGGTCAATTGTCACACAATCGTCTTGCGCAGCACGATGCATGGTCGCTGTGTACCTCTGCCTAGGAGGACGCCGTGGAGTCTATCGAAAGCGACCACGAGCATTGTTCACGTTGTGGCTGCAAACTGGAGTTTAGGAACACAATTGAAAGCCCCACAACCGGATCACTCGTAGACTTTTTCGGTGCGAAGATTGCGGCCACGTTCATGCAGTTGAACGCCAAGTGCGCTCACGGCCCCTATCGTTGCGTCATGCCTGGCGTATGACTGTCCTACTTCGCTGACTAGCGGATGACCGTGCTAACGCCATCGGTTGCGCTATCAATCTCATGACAGCGCTGTGACTGTTCTGGTGTGATGTTGCGCTACCCAGTGCGTGAACAGATCGATGCTTCGTGACAGCGCATGGAGGGAAAGCGATGACCTCTGCACAGAGACCGACACCGCCCGGCGATCCTCCACAACCACCCCCGCCGGGTGACCCGACGCCGCAGCCGCCAGAGCCGAGCCCGGGCAGCCCCACTAGACCCCTACACTCGTGCGTCGTGATCGGATTTAGCTATGTCTGAAGAAGACAAGATCATACGATGGAAGATTGAATAGAATTTGCGCAGCACCATTGCGCCGAATGCCCGCAACGACCCGTATTTATCAATAAGAAGCCCCCAAAAAACGGGGCTTCTGTTCGTTCGGCCTGTAATAAAAACAAGCGAATGGCGCTTCCGAACGCTTTTGGGGGCAAGCTTAATTTCCGCTGCCCACGGTTCGTGCCATGACATCTATGCAGGGTGCGCTGAGTTGGTTGAAGTTAGACTGTAAACAAGCCTCAATTCTGCCGCCGCCAGGTTGCACGCCTCCACACATCGTCGTGATGTCGCCGCGGCACTCGTTCGCAATCGCTGCAGCCCCGACCAAAATGGCGCGGCACGGCTGAGTGAGGTCCGCTAAATGCGAGTTAAGGCAGGACCTGATGGCGCCTGCACCCGGCGGTACGTCTCCACACGCCGCCCTGATATCGGCGGCACATTCCCTTATGACGGCTTGTTGCGCCATTGCGGATGTTGCAGAGAGCAACACCATGACACCGATTGCTGCAGTCGCTCGGACAGTTACTACTTTCGACATCATGATCTCCTGAGTACGTCGCCTCCCCGGCCGGACGTTGCTGCCGAAGACGATTGTCTGGCTATTGGCCTTAGGGGCAACAATGTCCGCTTATGATGAGTGTCGCCCAAGCAATCGTTGGAACGGTTTATATGGCAATAGATTACTGGGCACTGGCATCAGTTCTTGGTGGCGTGCTGCCACTTATTTTGGTGAGGGTGTGGCTTTTCTGCACTAGTTATAAATCGAATATCAATTGACTATGGCGAAACTAATTTGCGCGTCTTCAAGCGGGGGTCCCCTATGAGAAAATTATTAGTTGTAATCTGCTCTGTGGCTCTCGCCTTCGGCCTCACGGCTTGCGTAGGCAAGGCTCCCGTTGGTAAGGGCAAAGCTCCGCCTCCGGTTGTTACCAGGGGCTGATTCAATTCGCTCCACGCTGAGACTTTATTTCGCCAACCCAACAAGCCCTATAAGCCCTAGCTGCAAAGCTAGGGCTTCTTTACGTATGGCCCCCTTTTATGGGCGGCCCTTGATCTTTGGCCTTGGCAAATACGCGATGTCCGCTTCTCGCCCAAAGCGGACATTCGGATCCTCAGTTACAAATGTCGCTTATCGAAGGTAAAGCGGACATAGCTCATAACGGGTTTGTGGGCCCAGCCCATGCCTTTAGATTTTCACCACGCAATTTTTGCTAACCGCATCGGTTGAGTGAACGATCATACAATCCAATTTTCTGTAAAATTTGCGTAGGGCCATTGCGTGCGTGCGTGCACACGATTTTGGGGCCGGGGTCTCGCATCGCACACGAAGAAGATGAAATCACGCCGTGATGTTGTCGTGATGATTGATGCAAACAAACGCAACGTTGTTGGTGCAAACGTTGTTGACTGATTTCAGATTGTAGCTGGGTGCTGAAGGTTGAAGGGCTCGAACTCGGGTATGCACCTATCGAGGGTGATGAGCTAAGAGCGATCCGGCGTTATCTCGGGCTACGCAAAGATAACTTGCCTTGGTTGTTCTTATCGGAACGTCAAGGACGGCTAACTCGGTTCGCAGTGAACTACCTTGTCAACCGAACCGCGTCGAGCGGCGGGCTTCACGAACCTACACCCGCATTGCCTTCGCCATTCTTGCGGCTACGCTTTGGCTGATCGATGGCGTTGATCTCCGCACAATCCAAGAATGGCTCGGGCATCGATCGATTGAAATGACAGTCCGCTACACAAGGATATCTACAGCGCCGGTTCAATGGACTTTGGCGGGCCTGATTTAGACCCGATGTCTCCCAAGAAGCTTCGCAACATAGTGTGAATTAGCCATCGTGCCTCGGACAGTTTCTAGTTTGGCACCTGCTGCCAATTCTTCAACGACCTCCTCAAGCGCTTTTAGTCTTTGCTCGGCCTCACCCAAGGCGTTAGCTATCACCGTCAATTTCGTCTTGGCTATGGCATCAACATCGGCTCTCTTCCCGAATTCCTGAAGCGCCTTCTTTGCTTCCATAAGGTCTTGCATGGCGTGCCTCTGTGCTCAGCCCCCGGATGCACCGTATTCATAGATATAGAGTGAACAGTGAAATAGTCAGGGCTGCCGTAGAAGGCCGCACATGCGGGGGCAAACGAATGACGAGTGCGAGGATGATCTTCACCGGTTGGGTCAATTGGACGGGATTTATCTTGGTTGGAGTGTTCTAAATACAACCGACCTAGCTAATGCTCCGCTCTCGTCACTATTAGGTACAAGGGAAATTGCGGCAAGCGAATGACGGCAATTGGATCTTCCGCTCGATTAGCGCCGATGGCACCGTTGTCGGATTTCAACTCGGTCCCGTCTCTCAAGTTGGACCTCGAATGAGAACACCGGCTGTAGCTACCGTTTATTTGCAGCAACAATTACCGCAAGAAATGACTAATTAGAGTCTGGCCGCCAGACCTCACAGCTGGCGATGGTTGTAAGGGGGACGTTGACGGATTGATGAACCTGCGAGGGCCTCATCAGGTCAGCGATGCTTTCCCAAATGTGCTCTAACCGCAACAACCCAGAAGAATTCGTAACGGCAAACGCATTGCGTCCACCGAACGACCACAATTCATTGTAGGAATGTTGGCCCCGACCTCTGGGGACTATGGGGACGGGGAGTGAGATCGGGGCCGTGCTCTCGTGGGGACGAGAACGGCCCTGATTTTACAACCGATCCGCTCTCAACAATATGAATTCTTTGTAACTATATCGTTATCTTTGCGACAAAAGCGCCCAACTCGGGCGCTTTTTTGCATCGCAAACGCCGCAGTAATAGGAACCTACCAAGTTAAGGGCCATCGCATGGGAGGAAGGCCCTAAGCCACCCCCTCAGTGTTCTCGGCGCAGAGCTAGCTCTGTGTAGATACGATTGGCCCGTCGAACGTACTTAGCGAACTGTTCTGCTTCCTCTAACGAGTTAAAGCGACGTGGGTCACGGTTCTCTACTGGTCCCTTTGGGTAGTGGTGTTTGTAGTAGACGCGGAAGTGTTTGCCCTCTTGTTGGATACGTACATGCATGGTGTATCACCACCTTCTATAGCGCCGATCAATTATCGTTGGCTTCCCACCACCATTCGTCTGCACCGGCCTTCTACTGTCACTTGCGCTAACGGTGGTTGTGGCGGTTGCTGTAGCTTCGATGACGGTGGCTTCAACCCTTCTACTCCGCATCGAGTTGGTCGCAGATTTGAAAGCAATTTGAAAGCATTTGAAAGCGAAGTCAGGTCGCCTGCTGTCGGCGTATGGCGGCGTATGGCGAGCGAAATATTATTATGGATAAATTACTTCAGCTGAGTTTTATCGCTGGTTGCCGAAAGGACCAAAAGCCTCAACGTAAGTATCCGGAACTCAGGCTGTGACCTTGACGTCTACTGCACGCGTATCAGGATCAAACCACAGACGATCATACATGCGGCGACGATGCGGATGGTAAGCAGCGGCTCTTTAAGCACCACGACAGCTATCGCGGCTCCGAAAAGTACGCTGGTCTCCCGCAAGGCCGCAACTATCGCGATCGGCGACGCCGTCATCGCCCAGATGGCAATTCCATAGGAAAGAACCTGTAGCGCGCCGCCTGCCAGACCGCGCCGCCAGTAGAGGCGCATTGCCGGCACTACATCGCGGCCATCGCGGTACAGCGCGTAAGGCACCATCACTAGTGCAATTCCCACAAAGAGCCAGACGGAATAGGTGTTGGGATCAGCAGAGGCTCGCGCACCTATTCCATCGACAACCGAGTAGGCGCAAATCGTAATTGCCGTGAAGAGTGCAAATCCAATGGCACGGCGGTCGACAACAGCGAGATCACGTCCACCGCGCGCCGACAGCAAAGAACCCCAACGACCAAAGGCAAATATGCCGGTCCACCCGACCAAACTCAGTCTCTCATCAACGAAGATGGTGGTCGCCGTAGCCGGTCATCAATGGGGCAGAGCCACGAGCGATCGGATACACCTGGCTCAGATCGCCGGTGCGATAGCTTTCAATCAGCGATGCGAAATAGAAGAGGTGAATCGCAACCGATGAAATGAGCCAGGGCCAGGCAGCCAAGGTCGGCAGGCCGACGAACGGCACGAGTACCAGCGCCACAACGGCTGAGCCGATCGAAATCAATGTGGTGGTGCAAAGCGGATCGAGCCCCACCTTGATCAGCGCATTCCAACCGGCGTGACAGGCAGCGGCGAATAAAACCGCGAGGAAAACGACATTTTCCATCAACGTTTGTGTCCGGCCATTCGACGAAAGGAGTGGGCGGATCGCTGAGAATTCGACCCGTTTGCCGCGCGCAAACCCGTTGCGGCGCAAAAGAAACTGCATTTTTATACTAGGCAACCCTAGCCGTTCGCGCGGAGCAAGAGTATCGTTTCTTAAACGCCAGAAAAATGGCGCCATCGGGAGGATACGCTAATGGGACAATCACGTCTTTCACGTCGTGCCGTTCTCAAGACCGCTGCCCTCGGTTCCGCGGCGGCAATTACTGCTCCGTATGTCAGCGGCGTCTATGCCGCAGGTACGCTTTCACTCGGTTGCTGGGACCACTGGGTGCCCGGCGCCAACAAGGCTCTCGACAAGCTCTGCAAGGAATGGGGCGACAAGAACAAAGTCGACGTCCACGTCGACTACATCACCTCGCAAGGCGAGAAGGACAAGCTCACCGCCGCGGCCGAAGCGCAGGCCGGCACCGGTCACGACATCATGTCGCATCGCGACTGGAACATCCGGATCCACCAGGCGCATGCTCGAGCCACTGGACGACGTCATCGCCGCAGCTCATCAAGGCAGTACGGCCCGATCAGCCCGGTCGCCGAATATCTCGCCAAGATCAAAGGCGTGTGGCGCGGTGTGCCAACGGCGATCGGCAGCCAGGTGAAGCCATGCTGTTCGCGCCTCGACCTTTACAAGCAACACGCCGGTCATCGATCTGCAGCGACGATGTTCCCAGCCGACGAGTCGAAATGACGACAAGGCGCAGACCGACAAGTGGACTTGGGATGCCTATGTCGAGTCCGCGCAGAAGCTGCACAAGGCCGGGCTTCCCGGTCGGCCTGCCGATGGGTCAGACCTCGGACGCGGTCGACTGGGTCGGCGCGTCTGTTCAACGTCCTATCGGCGCGGTGTTCATCGACGCCAAGGACAACATCAAGATCAACTCCGACCAGACCCGGCAGGCGATGGAAGTCGCCCGCAAGATCGATGGAAGCGAGCCCGCCCGAGGTGTTCGCCTGGGACGACGCCGGCAACAACCGCTGGCTCATTTCGGGCAAGGGCTCGGGCATCATGAACCCGCCGAGCGCCTGGGCGGTCGCCAAGCGCGACAACCCGAAGGTGGCGGAGCAGTGCTGGACGCACTCCGGTGCCGCAAGGGCCCGAACGGCCGCTTCGTCGGCCAGCTTCCGCAGTTCTACGGCTTGTGGAAGCTTCTCCAAGAACAAGCAGGCCGGCAAGGACCTTTTGCTCTACATCTCGCAAAAGGAATCGGTGGCGCAGTTGGTCGCGGCCTCGAACGGCTACGACCTGCCGTCGTTCAAGACTATGTACGATCTCGACACCTGGAAGACAGTCGAGCCGCCGCGTCGGCACCGTGTATGCCTACCCGCCGCGCGGCGACGAGCGAGACCTCGATGTTCGGCGCGCCTGCGCGTTCGGAAGTCGGCGCCCAGATGTACAACCAGGCGATCGACACCGTGATGATCTCGAAGTTCACGCAGGGCAAAGAGAAGCTCGACGACGTCATCAAGTGGGCCGAGAAGGAGCTCGAGGGCACGCTGCGCGCCTGAGGTTTACGCTGGGACAATCTGCATGCCGGCCCGATCGGCGGGCATGCAGCGCTGACCCAAACAGCGAGAGCGCCTGATGGCCGATACCACGCCACACTTGGACTCCCGCGCTCAGCGACACGAGCGCGCCCACGGTACGCAGAGTGGCCTGCACCGCTTCATGCGGCAGCGCTCGACCATCGCCGTTTCTGATGTGCCTGCCGCTGATCGTGATCATCTGCGGCTTGATCATCTACCCCGCGATTTATTCGATCTACCTGTCGATGCTGAACAAGGCGCAGACGCGCTTCATCGGCTTGTCGAATTTCACGCTATCCTGATATCGCGCGACACGTTCTGGATGGTGGTGTGGCAATCGACGATCTTCGCGCTGTCCGCCGTATTCTTCAAAGCCCTGATCGGGCTGATCACCGCGCATCTCGTCAACAATCTTCCGAGTCAAAGGCCAGCGCAAATGGCGCGGCATGCTGCTGGTGCCGTGGGTCATCCCGCTGGCCCTGTCGACGCTCGGCTGGTGGTGGCTGTTCGATCCCACCACATTCGGCCTTCAACTGCACCCTGCAAAGGTCTCGGGCTTCGACCGAGTCCCATGGCTGAGCGACCCTTACTGGGCCCGTTTCACGGTCATCCTGGTGAACGTCTGGTACGGCGCGCCGTTCTTCCTGATCATGTACCTGGCGGCGCTCAAATCGGTGCCGGAGCAGCTCTATGAAGCCGCGGCCATCGACGGCGCCACCGCCTGGCAGAAATTCATCCACATCACGCTGCCGATGATGCGCAACATCATCGCCATCACGGTGCTGTTCTCGCTGATCGTCACCTTCGCCAATTTCGACATCGTGCAGATCATGACGGCGGGCGGCCCGCGCAACATGACGCACGTGTTCGCGACCTACGCCTTCCTGCTCGGCATCCGCTCCGGCGACCTGCCGCTCGGCGCCGCGACGTCGCTGTTCATGTTCCCGATCCTGGCCGTTGCCGCGGTCTTCATCCTGCGCGGCGTGCGCAAGCGGGGAGGGAGATCGGATGAGCACCGCCGACGATCGCCGTACCGGCCGGCAAAACGGCGCCGGCTCGAGCGCGAGCCTGCGGCGCAGCCGCCGCTGGGCGCTGATTACGTCCTACTTCGTTCCTGATCTTGTTCGCGATCTTCTTCCTGATGCCGCCCTATTACATGGTCGTGACGGCGCTCAAGAGCGACGCCGAGGTCGCGCAGCATGGCGACCAATCCGTGGATCATTGCCAACGGCGTCACGCTCGATCAGTTCAGGATACTGCTCACGCAGACCGACTTCCTGATCTTCTTCAAGAACACCGTGATCGTGACCGTGTGCGTGGTCGCGATCACCATGGTGGTGAGCGTGCTCGCCGCGTTCTCGCTCGGCCGCATGCGCTTCTGGGGATCGAGCATTCTGGCCACCGGCATCTTCCTCACTTACCTGGTGCCGGACACGCTGCTGTTCATCCCCATGTTCCAGATCGTGAGATCGATCGGTCTGCTCAATTCCTATTGGGGCATGGTGCTGGTCTATCCGACGCTGACGGTGCCGTTCTGCACCTGGATCATGATCGGCTATTTCCAGTCGATCCCGAAGGAGCTCGACGAGGCCGCGCTGATCGACGGCGCCGGCCACATGCAGATGCTGCTCAAGATCTTCATTCCCGTCGCGCTGCCCGGCATCATCGCCGCGACGATCTTCGCCTTCACCGTGTCGTGGGCGGCCTTCGTCTATCCGATGGCCTTCCTCTATTCGTCGGATCAGCAGGTGCTCACCGTCGGCACCGTGACCAGCCTGATCCGCGGCGACGTCTACAAGTGGGGCATGCTGATGGCCGGCGCGCTGGTCGCCGCCGCGCCGCCGCTCGTCGATCTACGCGTTCCTGATGGACTATTACATCGCCGGGCTTACCGCCGGCGCCACCAAAGGCTGAGCAGTCATGGCTGAAGTTGCGTTGCGTCAAGTCGTCGAAGAAGTTCGGCGACGTCGAAGCCGTCCGCGCGATCGATCTCGACATCCCCGACAACGAGTTCGTCGTGCTGGTCGGCCCCTCCGGGCTGCGGCAAGTCGCACGACGCTGCGGATGATCGCCGGGCTCGAGGAAATCACCTCCGGCGACATCTGCATCGGCGGCGAGGTGGTCAACGACCTGCCGCCGAAGGACCGCGACATCGCCATGGTGTTCCAGAACTACGCGCTCTATCCGCACATGACGGCCTTCGAGAACATGGTCGTTCGGGCTTAAGCTGCGCAAGTTCTCGAAGGCCGAGATCCGGCAGCGGGTCGAGCACGCCGCGCGCATTCTCGACATCACCGAGCTGCTCGACCGCCGGCCGAAGGCGCTCTCCGGCGGCCAGCGCCAGCGCGTCGCCATGGGCCGCGCCATCGTGCGCAATCCCAAGGTCTTCCTGTTCGACGAGCCGCTGTCGAACCTCGACGCCAAGCTGCGCGTGCAGATGCGCACCGAGATCAAGCGCGTGCACCAGAAGGTGCAAGACCACGACCGTCTATGTGACCCACGACCAGGTCGAGGCGATGACGCTCGCCGACCGCGTCGTGGTGATGAACCAGGGCCGCATCGAGCAGATCGGCACGCCGCACGACCTGTATCACCACCCGCGCACGCGCTTCGTGGCGGGCTTCATCGGCTCACCGGCGATGAATTTCATCCCCTGCCGTCTCGAGCAGGCCGGTTCGGGCCTGCGCGCGCGCATTTCGGACACGATTGCGCTGCCCGTGCCATCGGACCGCAAGAAGCCCGTTATCGGTCGGTCGTCAGCAAGGAACTGGTTCTCGGCCTGCGGCCAGAGCACATCACCGAGCCGCGCCACAATGGTCGCACCGATGGCTGCGATTTCGATGTCACTTTGGACGTCGTCGAGCCGATGGGCATGGAGACGATGGTGTTTTTCGCCATCAACGGCACGGAGTTCTGCAGCCGCGTCGAGCCCAGCAGCGCCGGCGATGCCGGAGCCGAAATGCGCCTGCATGCCAATGTCGACCACATGCATCTGATCGACCCCGCAAGCCGGCGCGGTCATCTAGCGTCGCTTTCAGGCTTTCGCCGCGGCCGGCGCCCAGAGCTTTGGGCCGGCACGCTGATATTGCGGCGGCCGCGCCACCTCTGCACCCAGCGTCTTCGCCGCGTGCCAGCCCCAATGCGGATCGTCGAGAAAGCAGCGCGCCATTGAAACCATGTCGGCGTCACCTTTGGCGACAATCTCTTCGGCGTGCTCGGGCTTTACGATTAGCCCCACGGTTCGAGTAGGAATGCCGGCTTCCTTTTTCACGCGAGCCGCGATGGACACGTTGTAGCCGGGCTCGGTCGGATTACGGATGTCGGCAGCCACGCCACCGGAGGAGATGCAGATGAAGTCGATGCCCTTCGCCCTTCAGTGCGTTGGCGATTGCAACAGCATCATCAGGAGTAAGTCCGCCTTCGCGCCAGTCGCTGCCCGTGATGCGCGCACCGAGTGGTACCGTTTTCGGCACTACCGCGCGCACCGCGCGTGCAATTGACAGCGGAAAGCGCAAGTCGATTCTCAAACGAACCACCGTATTGATCGGTGCGCTTGTTTGAAATCGGCGACATAAAACCGTGCGCCAGATAGCCATGCGCCATGTGCAACTCGATTTCGTCGAAGCCGAATGCGCAAACAACGTTGCGCCGCCGAGACAAACGCCGCGCGCACGCGCTCCATGTCGGCTTCGGTAACTTCGCGCGGCGTGTGCCAGCCAGTTCCGAAGGGGATCGGTGAGGCGGCAATGGTAGGCCACGGGTCGGCCTCCGGTTTCAACGCGAGTCGCGCCCTCCCAGGGACGCTGGGCAGAGCCTTTGCGTCCAGAGTGTGCGATCTGGATGCCAAACTTGGCGCTGCCCATGCGTCGTGCCTGCGCGATCACCCGCGCCAAGCGCGGCTTCGTTGTCGTCGGAATAAAGGCCCAGACACCCGTGGGTGATGCGGCCGTGCCGCTCCACGTGAGTTGCCTCGACAATCACTAGCGCTGCGCCGGAATGCGCCAGCATGCCGAGGTGCATGAGATGCCAATCATTGGCGCAGCCATCGTCGGCAGAATATTGGCACATCGGTGAAACCACGATGCGATTGGCAAGCTCAAGATCCGCCAAACGAAAGGGCGTAAACAAGGTACTGGGCATGATGGATTCGACTCTGGCTGGTGACCGCTGACCTCAGCGCTGCTGGATGGACTTTAGATAGGCAATAATTGCACCAACGTCCGCCGCATCGAATGAAAATTCGGGCATGTCCGGATGACCGGACATGATGCCCTCTCCAAGCGCTTCCTCCAAAGATTCGATTGGATAGCGTTGGCCAAGGCTACGGAACGTCGGAGCAAGCTTTTGTGGGCTGTCTCCAGTTCGGCCGACTGCATGACACGAAGCACAGTTGCGGGCAAGCAGCGCTTCACCGCGTTTGAGATCCTGCGCGTCGGCAGTCTGACCGAATATTGTGGCCGCTATGGTGATGGCCAGCGCTCCGCTTCGTATTAAGCCGCTGGGGCAAATCCCGCTTGTCCAATGTAGATCGCCGACTTGCCAGAACAGACCAGAGCGCGGCGACGCGCTCCGCTTCGTTCAGATACCACGCGAGTTGCTCCTTGGTGTAATACCTTGTCCATCGGCCGCTGCGCTCGAGATCGCGAATTTGGGCAAGCCGCCGCCGCGCAAGCCATGCCATTTCTCAGCGATCTTGATCGAAGCGAACTGGACCTTGCACGGCTGCCATTGGTTGCCCCCGGCACGCGTCAAGTCGGTGGTCGACCAATGACCGCCGAAAAATTGCACGGAAACAACGGCACACAGCTGGAAGTACGCATGTACTCCGTTTCGTAGACGTTTCAAAGGCCGTCAACGTCTAGAGGCGGATGTGCAGCTTGTTGGCAATCTCCCCTATGACACCGCGACGGAAAAGCAGCACGCAGGCAACGAAAATTGTGCCTTGAATGACCAGCACCCATTCCCCGATTGGAGCGAGCTTGAACTGCATCACCAGAATTGCGAAGGCGCCGACGACTGGGCCAAATATGGTGCCGAGACCACCGACCAGGGTCATCAGCACAACTTCGCCTGACATCGGCCAATTCACGTCGGTGAGAGAAGCCAGTTGCAATACAATCGCTTTGGTAGCTCCGGCGACACCAGCAAGCGTCGCCGACAGCACAAACGCCACCAGCTTGTATCGGTCTGTTTTGTAGCCGAGCGAAATCGCGCGCGCTTCGTTCTCGCGAATAGCCTTAAGCACCTCGCCGAATGGCGAGTGGATAATGCGGTAAATGAACATGAAGCCCGCGAGAAAGATGACGAGCACGACGGCGTACATCGACATTTCGTTTCTCAGATCGATGAGGCCGAACAGAAGCTCCGCGCGGCACCGCCTGGATACCATCTTCGCCACCGGTGAATTTCGCCTGCAACGCGAAGAAATACATCATCTGCGCAAGCGCCAGCGTGATCATTGCGAAATAGATGCCCTGGCGGCGGATCGCCAGCGAACCGGCGATTAGGCCGCATACGGCCGCGGTCGCGGTGCCGGTCAGGATCGCAAGTTCCGGCGGGAAGCCCCAGACTTTGGCAGAGTAAGCCGACAGATAACTCGCCCAGCCGAAATAGAGCGCATGGCCAAATGACAACAGACCGACATAGCCGATCAACAGATTGAAGGCGCAGGCAAACAGCGGCAAAACACATCGCCTGCATCAGGAACAGCGGATAGGTGACAGAACGGCGCTATCACCAAGAGCCGCGACCATGATCAGCAAAGCCGATGGTTTCGCTTTGGCTGCGCAGCGCAGATGGTTTCTTCGGCGAGCGGATCGGCGACGCGTTCCATCACGCTCTCCGCCCGAACAGACCAGCTGGCCGGACCAGCAGCACGATCGCCATGATGACGAAGATCACCGTGTTCGACGCCTCCGGGAAAAACACCTTGGTCAAACCCTCGATGACCCCGAGGCCGAAGCCCGTGACAATCGCGCCCAGGATCGAACCCATGCCGCCGATCACCACCACCGCGAACACCACGATGATCAGTTCCGGAACCCATCTGCGGTGACACATTGTAAATCGGCGCCGCCATCACGCCGGCAAATGCGGCGAGCGCCACGCCGAAGCCGTAGGTGAGCGTGATCATGCGCGGCACATTGATGCCGAAGGCGCGCACCAGCGTCGGGTTCTCGGTGGCGGCGCGCAGGTACGCGCCGAGCCGCGTGCGCTCGATTACAAACCAGGTCCCGATGCAAATGCCGAGCGAAGCCGCAATGACCCAGGCGCGATAGTTCGGAAGGAACATGAAGCCGAGATTCTGCCCGCCACGCAGCGACTCTGGCACCGTATAGGGCAAACCGGCGGATCCGAAGTAATTGCGCGCGACGCCCTCGAAGATCAAAGCCAGACCAAACGTGAGCAGCAGACCATAGAGATGGTCGAGCTTGTATAGCCGCTGAAGGAACAGACGTTCGACTAATGATGCCGGTAATACCGACCAGGATTGGCGCGATTATCAATGCCGGCCAGTAGCCGAGGCCGGAATATTGCAGGATCAGGTACGCCGCAAAGGCGCCCATCATGTACTGGGCGCCGTGACTGAAATTGATGATGTTGAGCATGCCGAAGATAACGGCGAGTCCCAAGCTCAGCAGCGCGTAAAACGAGCCGTTGATCAGACCGATCAACAGTTGTCCGAACAGCGCCTGCGAAGGGATGCCGAAGATTTCGATCATTGCGATCGTCCGTAAGACCGAGGAGCGGACAAACGGTCCGCCCTCTCGTCTCGCTCGAGATCAGCCGCTGACCAGCGGACAGTTACCTTCCTTGAGCGGCCGGAAGGCTTCATCCGCCGGTATGGTGGCACTTGCACGTGGTAGAAGTCACCGGGATGCTTCGATTCCGACGGCGACTTTCACCTCGAGCAAATAAGCCGGATGCACGCTTGCGGCCGTCCGGGACGGATGGTGCCCTTGCCGAACAGCGGATCGTCGGTCGGCATCTGCTTCATCTTGCGCCACGACCGCCTTGCCGTCAGGCAGCGCTTTTCAAGGCCGCCACGCGCCTTGAGATAGTGCGTGAGGCCCGAATACACGCCGGCCTGCACCATCGTCGGGAACTTGCTCGTCGCGTTGCGTTCCGCTTGCCAGCGCTTGGTCCAGTCACGATTGGTGTCGTTCGTGTCCCAGTACCAGGTTTCGGTCAGGGTCAGGCCCTGCGCCGTCTGCAGAGCCGAGCGCGTTGACGTCGCTCGGCAAACACCAGCAAGCCGGCGAACTTCTGCCCGCCCTTGACGATGCCGAATTCGGCTGCCTGCTTGATCGAGTTGATCGTGTCGCCGCCGGCATTGGCGAGGCCGATGACCTTGGCCTTGGACGACTGCGCCTGCAGCAGGAACGATGAGAGAGTCGTTGGTATTGATCGGGTGACGCACCTTGCCGAGCACCTTACCGCCGGCCTTTTCGACCGCAGCCATCGTGTCGCGCTCGAGCGCGTGGCCGAAGGCGTAGTCGGACGTGAGGAAGAACCAGGTATCGCCGCCGGTCTTCACCAGCGCGTTGCCGGTACCGTTGGCCAGCATCCAGGTGTCATAAGTCCAATGGATGGTGTTGGCGTTGCATTTGGCGCCGGTGAGATCGGACGCTGCCGCGCCGCGACACGATGAACACCTTATTCTTGGTGTTGGTGACTTTGGCTCACCGCCAGCGCCACGCCGGAGTTCGGCGTGTCGATGATCATGATCGACCTTGTCGACGTCATACCACTGGTTGGCGATCTGCGATCCGATGTCCGGCTTGTTCTGGTGGTCGCCGGAGATGAGTTCGACTTTAACGTTCGGATTGTCTTTGGTGAAGTCGGCGATTGCCAGTTTGGCGGCAGCAACCGAGCCCGCTCCGCCAATATCGGAATAGAGGCTCGACATGTCGCTGAGCACACCGACCTTGACACTCACCTGCTGGGCGTTGGCTCCTCCACAGGCGAGAACTGCGGCCAGAGCCGCCAGTCCTAATGTTTTTCTCATGGATGCATTCCTCCTTGTTGTTTTGGATATTTCAGATCAGAGAATCTACCCACTCACGAGCGGGCAGTTACCCTCGTTGAGCGGGCGGAAGGCTTCAGCCCGCGGGGATAGTGGCACGCAGCTTGTAGAAATCGCCGGGATATTTCGAATCCGCCGGCTTCTTCACTTCGAACAGATAGGCCGGATGCAGCTTGCGGCCGTCTGCACAGATCGTGCCCTTGCCGAACAGCGGATCGTCAGTCGGCATCTCCTTCATCTTGGCGACCACCGCCTTGCCGTCGGCAGCGCTCTTTAAGCGCGAGCACAGCCTTGAGATAGTGCAGCGTGCCGGCGTACACGCCGGCCTGGTTCATTGCCGGATACTTGCCCGGCACGTTGCGCTCGGCATGCCAGCGTTTGGTCCAGGCGCGCGTGGCGTCGTTGAGATCCCAGTAGAAGGTTTCGGTCAAAACGAGGCCCTGCGCGGTCTGGAGGCCGAGCGCGTCGACGTCGGTCGCGAACACCAGAAGGCCGGCGAGACTTCTGCCCGCCTTTGACGATGCCGAATTCGGCGCGCTTGCTTGATCGAGTTGATGGTGTCGCCGCCGGCGTTGGCGAGACCAATGATCTTGGCCTTGGAAGCCTGCGCCTGCAGCAGGAACGACGAGAAGTCGTTGGTGTTGATCGGGTGACGGACCTTGCCGAGCACCTTGCCGCCGTTCTTCTCGACCGACCGCCATCGGTGTCGCGCTCGAGCGCATGACCGAAGGCATAGTCCGAGGTGAGGAAGAACCAGGTGTCGCCGCCGGTCTTCACGACCGCCTTGCCGGTGCCGTTCGCCAGCATCCAGGTGTCGTAGGTCCAGTGCACCGTGTTGGCATTGCACTTCGGCCCAGTGAGGTCGGAGGCTGGCGGGACCGGACGCGACGAAGAGCCTTGTTCTTCTCGACGCGAAATCTGGCTGATTGCGAGCGCCACGCCCGAATTCGGCACGTCGGCGATCATGTCGACCTTGTCGACGTCGTACCACTGGTTGGCGAGTCTGCGAGCCGATGTCCAGCTTTGTTCTGGTGGTCGCCGCAAATCACCTCAACTTTCACGTTCGGATGATCCTTCATGAAATCCGCGGCCGCCATCTTGGCCGCAAGCACCGACCCGGTGCCGGTCGCGTCGGCATAGAGGCTCGACATATCGGTGAGCACGCCGATCTTGACATTGATCTGCTGCGCAACGGCACTACCGCAGGCCAGTACGACTGCAAGGGCCGCCAAACTCATCATTCGCTTCATATTACGTCGCCTCCCTGCTTTCCGGCCCGTAAGGACCTTTTGTTTAGACACCGAGATAGTCGTGCAGCTTGTCGACATTTGCGTCCAGTTCGGCATTGGCGAACTGGTCGATGATACGCCCATGTTCCATCACGTAGTAGCGGTCCGCAACGGTTGAGGCGAAACGGAAATTCTGTTCCACCAGCAGAATGGTAAAGCCCTGCTCCTTGAGCGCGCGGATGGTCTTTCCGATTTGCTGGATAATGACGGGGGCAAGCCCTTCCGGTCGGCTCATCAAGCAGCAATAGTCGGGCGCCGGTGCGCAGGATGCGGCCGATCGCCAGCATTTGCTGCTCGCCGCCGGAAAGTTTGGTGCCCTGGCTGGAGCCGAGCCGCTCCTTGAGATTAGGGAACAGATCGAAAATGCGCTCGAGCGCAAGTCCGCCGGGCTTGACCACCGGCGGCAGCAGCAAGTTTTCCTCAACATTGAGGCTGGAGAAAATGCCCGCGCTCCTCGGGACAGAGGGCGATGCCGGCCGCGCGCAATGTGGTTTGGAGCGCGTCGCGATCAGCTCCTGGCCCTCATAAGCGCACCGAGCCGGTCCGTTGCGCCGACGATGCCCATGATGCGATTTCATGTGTCGTCGTCTTGCCTGCGCCGTTGCGGCCGAGCAGTGTCACCACCTCGCCCTGATGCACGTCGAACGTCGCGCCGTGAAGGATGTGCGACTCGCCATACCAGGCCTGCAGATCTTTGACCGGCAAGAAGCGGCGAGTGCGCGGCGTCAAGCATGACCGACTCCCATATAGGCCTCGCGCACTTCAGGATTGTTGGAAACCGTGTCGTAATCGCCTTCCGCCAGCACGCGTCCGCGCGTCAGTACTGTGATGTGGTGAGAGAGATCGGCAACGACCGAAAGATTATGCTCGACCATCAGCACGGTGCGGTCGGCCGCCACGCGCTTGATCAGCTGCGCGACGCGGTCGATATCCTCGTGACCCATGCCTGCCGTCGGCTCGTCGAGCAACAGCATCTCCGGATCGAGCGCCAACGTCGTGGCAATCTCCAGCGCCCGCTTGCGGCCATAGGGAAGTTCGACCGCCGTCCAGTCGACGACGGAAGATAAGCCGACATCGGCGATCAGCTCCATCGCCCGCTCGTTCAAATCGTCGAGCACGCGACGTCGACCGCCAGAAATCGAACGAGCCGCCGCGCTGGCGCTGCAATGCGATGCGCACGTTCTCCAGCACGGTCATATGCGGGAAACACGGCGGAAATCTGAAACGAGCGCACCAGGCCGAGCCTCGCCACATCCGCCGGCTGCATCGCGGTGATGTCTTGGCCTTTGAACAGAATACGTCCGCGCGTCGGGCTCAGGAATTTGGTGAGCAGATTGAAGCAGGTGGTCTTGCCGGCGCCGTTCGGTCCGATCAAGGCATGGATGGTCCCGCGCTTGACGCGCAGGCTCACGCCGTTGACGGCGACAAAGCCGGCAAACTCCTTGGTGAGATCCTCGGTCTCGAGGATCATATCTTCACTCATACGCAGCGGCCCCTCGTCGCGCATTCTTGACAGGTTTTCGCGCGCGCGCGGCAAGGCCTACTAAAGGTTCGGACGATGATCTGCGCTAAGTGACATGATTAAAACTGATCTGCCCGGACTTCCCGATTAGCCGGTTTTGAACTTCTTGGCTAGCGCATCGGCGTTGCGGGCGAGCAGGCCGACATCGGCGCCGACCGCCACAAACAGATAGCCCCAGTCGATATAGCGGCGCGCCTCTTCCTCATTGCCGGTCAGGATCCCAGCTGGCTTGCCGACAGCTTTCGAGGCGCTTGACCGCGTCTTGCATAGCCTTTTGCACATCAGCGTGCTGCGGGTTGCCGAGATGACCGAGTGACGCTGCAAGGTCGGATGGGCCGATGAAGACGCCGTCGATCCCGTCGACGGCTGGCGATTGCGTCGAGTTGGTCGAGCGCGGTGCGCGTTTCGACCTGCACCAGCACGCAAATCTCGTCATTCGCCTTGGTCAGATAGCCCGGAACGCGGCCATAGCGGCTGGCGCGGGCGGCGACCGAGACCCCGCTGATCCCCTTGCGGCGGATAGCGCGTGGACGCGACCGCGCGCTTGGCCTCCTCGACGCTCTGCACATAGGAAACAGCAGCGTCTGCGCGCCGATATCGAGCGCACGCTTTGCCAGCACCGCATCGTTCCAGGCCGGCCGGATGATCGGCGTGGCCGTGCCGCGCTGCACGGCCTGCAGCTGCGTCACGAGATCGGGATCTCGTTCGGCGAGTGCTCCATGTCGAGCAGGATCCAGTCGAACCCGCTGTCGGAAATAATCTCCGCGGCGATGTTGCTGCAGAGGCTGGACCACAGCCCGATCTGCAGCCTGCCTTCACTGCAGCGCGCGCTTGAACGCGATTGGTCTGGAATTCGACCATGATGCTTCACTCTTATACGAATTGAATGGCAATGCCGCCGAGCGACCCGAAATCGGCGTGCAGCGTATCGCCCTTCTGCGCGAAAACGACACGGGTGAACGAACCGGCGAGCACGATATGTCCCGGCTCCAGCGCATGCCCGTGCGGGCCGATCTTGTTGGCAAGCCAGGCAACGCCGAGCGCCGGATGACCGAGCACGCCGGCCGCGAGACCCGTCTCCTCGATCTCCGAATTGCGATACATGATGCCGCCCACCCAGCGCAGATCGACATCCATCGGCCCGACCGGCCGTCCGCCCATGGCAATGCCCGCGGCGGCGCCGTTGTCGGCAACCGTATCGACGATCTTGCGCTGATCCTGGATCCGCGCATCGACGATCTCGATCGCCGGAATGACGTATTCGGTCGCACGCAGCACATCGGTCAGACCTACGCCGGGACCCCTGCAGCTTCTTGCCCATGATGAAGGCAAGCTCGACCTCGACGCGCGGCTTGCAGTAGTCGGCGTGTTTGACCTTGGCGCCATCGGCGATCAGCTGATCGTCGAGGATGTAGCCATAATCCGGCTCGTCGATCATCGACGAGCGCTGCATCGCTTTCGACGTGAGACCAACTTTGTGGCCGATCAGCCGGGCGCCGGCCTTGATCTTGCGGTTCGCAACCTCGGTCGAGATCGCGTAGGAATCCTCGATCGTGATGTCGGGAAACGTGATGTGCAGTTGGGTCGCCTGTTTGCGATCTTTCTGCGCCGCCATCAGAATGTCGGCGGCTTTCTTCGGTCGGCTTCGGACAGCATGGGTCATCCCCCTCGTCGGCCCGATCCTGTAACGGTTCACACGGTAAAATCAAAGGGAGCGACTTGCTCGTGCGCAGAACGCGGCGCTGTCCGGCCGGACTAGTCCGGCTTTTATCGCCCTTCCGCGCTTTCACTTGTTCGATCTTCCTGTTGGTGAATCGCAGCACGCGCGCCAGCGGCGGACGCATTGGCGGCACGTCGTAAGCAAGAAGCGCAAGCCCCAGCGGCAGCATCCAGACGCCGAGAACCGGCAGAAAGCCGAGCATGCCGCCGCCGGTCAATGCGATCCCGGCCGGCACACGCACCCATACGGCCTCCGGTTGGCGCAAACGGTCGAAATTGCGCCCCGCCCAGTCGGGCATGTGGCCCTGGAACCGGTCCATTTCGTCGTCAAAATCGGCGCTTGTCACTCATGCCAGATCAAAGGCCCTGGCGCTGCGGATTTGTTCCGTCGCTAGTGTTTCAGCTTCGGGTCGATCTTGAAGCTTGCCTCGGTCTTTTTCTTGATTTCATCGATCGTCACGCCGGGCGCAAGTTCGGTCAGCGTCATGTTGCCGGCCTTCTTGTCGATCGTGAAGACGCCGAGATCGGTGATGACCATGTCCACTACTCCGGCACCGGTCAGCGGCAATTTGCACTTGTGAAGCAGCTTCGGCTCGTCCTTGGCGGTATGCTCCATCACGACGACCACTTTCTTCACGCCGGCGACCAGGTCCATGGCGCCGCCCATGCCTTTGACCATCTTGCCCGGGATCATCCAGTTGGCGAGGTCGCCATTTTCGGCAACCTGCATGGCGCCGAGAATGGACAAATCGATATGGCCGCCCCGGATCATCGCGAACGAATCCGCCGATGAGAAAAAGCTGGTGGTCGGCAGCTCCGTCACCGTCTGTTTGCCCGCGTTGATAAGATCGGGATCTTCTTCTCCTTCATATGGGAAAGGCCCGAAGCCGAGCATGCCATTCTCGCTTTGCAGCTGAACGGTCATTCCGTCGGGAATGTAGTTCGACACCAATGTCGGAATGCCGATTCCGAGATTGACGTAAAATCCGTCGCGCAATTCCTTGGCCGCGCGTTCGGCCATCTGATCGCGGGTCCAGGGCATCAGACTTCCTCTCCTGTTCCGGCTGGCGCAGCATGGCGCTTGCGCACGGTGCGCTGTTCAATGTGTTTGACCGCGTTCGGCACGTGGATGATGCGTTTGACGTAGACGCCCGGCGTGATGATGTGGTCGGCGTTGATATCGCCCGGCTGCACCAGGTTCTCGACCTCGGCGACGGTGACTTTCCCGGCCGTGGCCATCATCGGATTGAAGTTGCGCGCCGTCTTCCGATAGACGAGATTGCCTTCGGTATCGGCCATCCAGGCATGCACGATCGACAGATCGGCAACGATGCCGCGCTCCATGATGTACCGGCTGCCGTCGAACTCGCGTTCATCTTCTTGCCTTTGGCAATATCGGTGCCGGCGCCGGTGCGCGTAAAGAAGGCCGGAATTCCGGCGCCCGCCAGCCCGGATGCGTTCGGCAAGCGTGCCCTTGCGGATTGAATTCGATCTCAAGTTCACCGGCGAGATATTGCTGGGCGAACAGCTTGTTCTCGCCCACATAGGACGAGATCATTTTCTTGACCTGCCGCGTCTCAAGCAGAAGACCGAGGCCGGCACCGTCGACGCCGGCATTATTCGACACAATAGTGAGGTTCTTCACGCCGGAGTCGCGGATCGCCTTGATCAGCTCTTCAGGAATGCCGCAAAGGCCGAAGCCTCCGGCACAGATCAGCATGCCGTCTTTCAGCAACCCTGCCAGCGCCGTTTTTGCGTCGGGATAAACTTTCTTCATACAGCTCTACTGCCTTTTCTCCGGCTACGCTTCGAGGATCATGAGAAACACCAATGCCGGTCGCTGGCAAGCCTAACGCGGCCGGGGCCGCAGGCGGCGTTGCAGGCGTGGCCGGCGTAGAAGGCGTTGGCGCCGCGGCCGGCGGCGTGACGTCCGTGACCGGATTGCGCGGCGTAATGTCCGTGACCGGATTTTTCGGCCTCTGCGGCGCCGCGGGAGCGGCGGGCGCGGCGGCGGCGCCGCCGTCGTGGTTGGCGCATTCGGGAGCGTGATCGTCTTCGGCAACAGCGGCACGCGGTGCGGGTAATAAGTCCAGAACACGAACAGCGCCACGAACAGCAAAGTTGAGAGCGTGGCGCCCATCCAGCGGCGCCCGAACGACAGCACGCCGCCGACGATAGGTCGCGACGAATACCAGAATTGCCATTACAATAACGTACAGCCAGTCTCACCTGGCCCAGATCGATCGGCATGAAACGTCCCCGCTAGCGCGCTGGAGTTTAGCGCAGACCCGCGATGCGGGTCACCCCTGTGTGGATGTTGCCCCGTCAGAAAATCCGACCGAAAACGGGTTCCAACATTTCGGGATCACGCTATACCTCACCGGTCATGTCCAACGTACTCATCCTTACGGAAGTCCAGGAAGCGATGCGCGCCCGCTACAAGGCGATGCTGCTGGAACGGTTTCCGCAACTGACCATCAATGTCGTCGGCCACCACAAGGACGTCGGCCCCTATATCGCCGACACTGATATCCTGCTGTGCTTTTCTCCACCGATGGCTGATCACGTCGTCCGCGACGCGCCAAAGCTGAAATGGATCCAGGCGCTCGGTGCCGGGGTCGACAACATCGTCGACCTTCCTTCGCTCGGCAAAGACGTGCTGGTAACCAATGTGCGCGGCATTCACGGTGCGCCGGTTTCCGAAGCAACGATCGCCTATATGCTTTCGCTCGCGCGCGATTTGCCGCGCGCCGGCCTCGCGCAGGCTAAGAGCGAGTGGGAACGCTGGCCGGCTGCACTGCTGGCCGGAAAGACGGTCGGCATTCTCGGCGTCGGTTTGATCGCGGAATATCTGGCGCCGATCTGCAAGTCATTTCACATGACGGTCGTCGGAATCAGCGGCAGCCCACGTGAAGCCAATGGCTTCGACCGTGTTGTCGCATCGCGATGCGCTGGAGAAGCTCGCGCCTGAGCTCGATTTCCTGGTCGCATTGACGCCCCTCACCGCCGAAACGCGCGGCATCGTCGGAGCAAAGGTTCTCGCCGCCATGAGGCCGACCGCCTACCTGGTCAATGTGGCGCGCGGCGGTGTCGTCGACGAGCCGGCGCTGATCGCCGCACTCGAGAGCGGCAAGATTGCAGGCGCCGCGCTCGACGTGTTTGCGCAGGAACCCTTCCCCGCCAACAGTCCGTTATGGAAAACGAAAAATGTGACGATCTTTTCCCATCTCGGTGGTTATTCGCAGGGCTACGAGGAGCGTGCGATGCCGACCATCGCCGGCAACATGGCCAAGTTCCTGTCTGACGATTTAAAATCCATGATCAACATCGTGCGCAAGCCCGCATCCTGGAGAGATTGAACCATGCCTTTGTCGGAACGACTGAACACGCCGATCTCCAATGCCGAGCTTGAGCGCCGTTGGCGCGCAGTGCGTGCCGCCATGGAAAAGGAAAAGATCGACGTCCTGCTGATGCAGAACAACAACGATCACATGGGCGGCTATGTCCGCTATTTCACGGACATGCCGGCGACCAATGGCTATCCCAACACTGTGGTCTTTCCCGCGCGACGACGAAATGACTGTCGTTTGCCAGGGTCCCTTCGGCGGCAGCGAGGCAACCGCTCAAGGCGATCAGAATTGGCGCGGCGTCAAACGCATTCTGACCACGCCGAGCTATGCCTCGGCCCACTACACCAAAGAGTACGACCCCGAGCTTGCCGCGACCGCGCTCAAGCCATTCGCGCAGGCGACCATCGGCTACGTCGGGACCTATCAGATGTCTTATGCGCTGCTCGATTACGTGAAGCGCGCATTTCCGCAGGCGCGTTTTGTTGATGCGACGGACATGGTCGACCAGATCAAGGTCATCAAAAGCGCCGGAAGAGATGGATCTGGTGAAGCGCGCGGCGTTGATGCAGGACGGCGCGATGCGCGCCGCGTTCGCAGCGGCGAAGCCTGGCATGCGCGACACTGAAGTCGCGCGCCGTCGCGCAGCATTACAGCCAGTGCCACGGCAGTGAGAATGGCATTTATCTCTGCGCATCGATGCCGCTCGGCAAGCCGTCGAAATTTGCCAACCGGCACTTGCAAAACCGTGTCATTCAGAAGGGTGACCAGATTGCGCTGCTCGTGGAAGACAACGGACCAGGCGGCATGTACACGGAGCTTGGCCGGTCCTGCGTTGTCGGCGCCAAAGTGCCGCAGGCGATGAAACATGAGCTCGAGTTCTGCAAAGCCTCACGCAAGCTCACGCTCGACCTGCTGAAGCCAGGTACACCCTGCAAGGATATCTGGGATGCCTTCAACGACTTCATGCGCAAAAACGGCAGGCCGGCCGAAGCGCGGCTTTATTGCCATGGCCAGGGCTACGATCTGGTCGAACGTCCGTTGGTGCGTCACGATGAACCAATGACCATCGAGAAGGACATGAATATCGTCGTCCATCCGACCTATATCCATGCCGGCTACCTGAACTGGCTTTGCGACAACTACCTCATCGGCGGGAACGGTCCGGGCGACCGACTGCACCAATTCCCCGAGGAAATAATCGAGGTCGGTTAGCCCTGCGACGTCGGCCGGCTTGACCCGCCGAGGCGTGTGGCGCAAAGGGTCTGTAGTTTTGGTGGAGGAAACAATGAAAATGAAAAAGATGCTGTTTGCTGCGGCGGCTGCCGCGCTGGCGCTGACCGGACCGGCAAGTGCCCAGGATTTCCCGTCGCGCCCCGTCACGATGGTCATCCCGTTCGCCGCCGGCGGGCCGCAGGACACAATTGGCCGCATTATCGCGCAGCGCATGAGCGAATTGCTCGGCCAGCAGGTTGTAGTCGAGAACGTCGGCGGCGCTGGCGGCATGACCGGTTCCAAGCGCGTCGCCGATGCGAAGCCCGATGGCTACACGATGGTGCTCGGCAGCGTCGGCACGCACGCGCAGAACCAGACGCTTTACAAGCATCCGCTTTACAACGTCGTGAACGATTTCACGCCGGTTGCCTATCTCGCCGATCACCCCGATCGCGATCATCACCAGGCCTGACCTGCCCGTGAACAATTTCAAGGAATTTATCGCCTACGCGAAAGCCAACCAGGCCAAGATGCAATACGGGTCGGCGGGCGCAGGCTCCGGCAACGCATCTCGGCTTGCGTCGTCCTCGATAGCACGATGGGCACAACAGATTACGCACGTTCCGTACAAAGGCACCGGCCCGGCCATGCAGGATCTGGTCGGCGGACGCATCGACTATCTCTGCGACATCATCGCGACAGCCAAGCCGCAGATCGATGGCGGCAAGGTCAAAGGCATCGCCATCATGACCAAGGACCGCTCGCCGGTTCTGCCGAATCTCGCAACCAACGGGCGAACAGGGCACTCGACGTACAGGCCTATACCTGGAGCGCGCTGTTTCTGCCGAAAGGCGCGCCCGCCGATGTCGTGAAGAAGCTGAACGAAGCAGCCGTCGGCGCATTGTCGACGCCGTCGGTGCAGGAGCGCCTCGCCCAGCTCGGCGCGACCGTTGCCGGGCCGAACGAACGCAGTCCGCAATGGCTCGGCGATTTCGTCAAAAGCGAAGTCAAAAAGTGGGAAGAGCCGATCAAGGCGAGCGGCGTCCAGGTTGAGTAACGGATTGCGATAACCGAACGGCATTGCCGTCAGCGGGTAAGGAAGAAGGTCGATGGCAGAGATCAAGATCGTCAACCCAGACGCGCTCGGCAAGCCGCTCGGTCAATATTCACATCTGACCCGGGTGAAAGCGTCGGAATTCATTTTCATCGCTGGCCAGGTTGGCGTCGACAGAGATGGCAAGGTCGTCGGCAATGACGACTTCGACGCCCAGTGCGTGCAGACCTTCGCCAATATCGAGGCGGCGCTCAAATCGGTCGGTGCAGGTTGGGGCAATATCGTGCAGTTCACGACTTACCTCGTGCACTCGCAGGATATTCCGAAATTCATGAAGTACCGGCTGCGCGAATTTCCGAAGATGTTTTCGAACGGCGTCTATCCGCCCAATACGCTGCTGATGGTCGACCGACTGGTGCAGGAAGCCGCTGCTGGTCGAAGTGCAGGCGGTGGCTGCGCTCTAGCTAGGTGGCCGGCTTCTCCATCAGGCTGACGTGACCGACGACCACGCGCCAGCCCTCCGGAAACTTCACCCAGGTCTGCGTTTGCCGGCCGATCTTGCCGGGAGCCGAAGGCCGCTCGTAAAGTGTCGAGGCGACCGCAAAGTCGCGGCCGAACGTGGTGATGACGGTGCGCGACAACTTGCGGCCCGAGCGCGACCGGCGAACGGGCGGCGCGGAACGACCTGATCTCCGCATAGCCGTACAGATTTTCCGTCGCGCCGTAGCGGACGGTGCGCGGATCGTCGCGGAAAAGTTCATCGAGGGTCGCGACGTCGTTCGAGACCAGCGCCTTTTCGTAACGCTCAAACGCCGCCCTCACCTCCGCCACGACCTCCGGCAGATCGATTTCCATCTTATGTTCCTCCATGAATTTGATGCGCAATCCTAGCCGAAGCGGCAGCCGTTCGGACCGGTAGCCTCCATCCTTTGTGATGACGTATGCTGCGCGACAAATCAAGTCCGTCGGCTTGACGCGAAGACGGACGTGGGGAGGATCGTCGTGAAAGCCTTGAGAGCGTTGCTGATTGGATTGACTCTGCTGTGCCCGGCACTCGGCCGCGGCGCAGGATTTTCCCAATAAGGCGATCAGACTGATCGTGCCCTTCCCGCCCGGCGGGCCGAACGACATCATCGCGCGCGTCGTCGGCACAGCGCATGGCGGAAATCCTCAAGCAGCCGATCATCATCGATAATCGCTCCGGGACAGGGCGGCGTGGTCGGCACCGATGTCGTCGCCAAGTCGCCGCCCGACGGCTACACCATCGCGATTGCCAGCGCCGGCGCGCTCGCGATCAGCCCGAGCATGGAGAAAGGTCGCCTACGACACGCTCCAGCGACCTGCAGCCGATTACATTGGTCGCCAAGGTGCCGGAAATGCTGGTCGTCGCGACCAGCGTCCCCGCCAACAACATGCAGGAACTGGTGGCGCTGGCGAAGTCGCAGCCTGGCAAGCTCAACTTCGCGTCGTCCGGTCCCGGCAGCACTGCCGCACCTTGCTGGCGAATTGTTCAAGCTCACCGCCGGCATCAACATCGTGCACGTGCCCTACCGTGGCGCGGCGCCTGCCGTGAACGACCTGCTGGCCCAGCAGGTGCAGATGGTGTTCCTCGATCTGCCGGTGCCTGCTGCCGCAGATCAAGGCCGGCAAGCTCAAGCCGATTGCAGTCGGCGCGACGGAACGCGTCGCAAGTGCGCCTGAGGTACCGACCACTGTCGAAGTCGGCATGGCCCACCTGCAGACCGAGAACTGGTACGGCATGGTCGCGCCGGCCAAGACGCCGCCGCAGGTCGTCGCCGTGCTCAACAAGGCCGCGGTCGAGGCGATGAAAGATCCGACCGTCGATCGAGAAACTGGCGAGCCAGGGCGCAATTCTGGTTGGCGACACGCCGGAGCACTTCCGCGACTATCATCGACAGCGAGACGAAGAAGTGGGCGAAGGTGATCGCGGACGCCGGCGTGCAAACCGAAAAAGACAAATAATCGCTCAACAGCCTCCATGAGCGAAAATTTCGTGCTGCGCTCGACACCGACCTCGCCTTTCGGCCGCAAGGTCCGCATGGCGATCGACGCGTTGGGACTGAACCGATCGCATTACGGTTACGCCCGCAGATCCGCTCGACGAGAAGCGATACGCTGCGCCAGCAGAATCCGCTCGGCAAAGATGCCGTGTCTTGTGCTGCGCATGACGGCAGCACGATCTACGACAGCGGGATCATCATCGAGTATCTGCAGGATGTCGCCGGCACTGACCGGTCTGCTGCCGGCTGCGCGGGCCGCGAACGCTACCGGATGCTCACGCAGGCACGGCTCGCGGACGGCATCATGGATGCATCGATCCTGGTCGTTTACGAAACCCGCTTCCGCCCTGACCTGCCGCATTCGCCGCGCTGGCTCGAGCATCAGCGCGGCAAGATTCATCGTGGGCTGGCCGCGTTCGAGACAACCGCACCCGACGCGACCAGAGACCGACGTCGTCTCGATCGGCCTGTCGTGCGCGCTTGGTTATCTCGATTGGCGGAAGCAGGTCGACTGGCGCTCCACCTACCCCGCTCTGGTCGACTGGTTGAAAAAGTTTTCCGAACACGAGCCGGCATTCGAGCGTACGCGCGCCCAGTGCGAACCAGCGTGATGGAGCATGACCGCAAACACGGTCGCCGACCGTCCCTACTGGATGGCTTCACCCAGCAAGCCAAAACTGAAACTGCCGCCCGGCGCCTGCGATGCCCACGTTCACGTCTTCGGGCCGCGCGAGCGTTTCCCTTCGCGGAAGGCCGCTACTACACCCGTCCGATGCCACGAAAGAGATGCTGTTCGCGCTGCACGAGCGCCTCGGCATACAGCATTGCGTGATCGTTCAGCCGGCCTGTCACGGCACCGACAATTCGGTCACCGCCGATGCGACCGTGGCCACCGGGCAGGCCTACAAGGGCGTCGGCCTCGTGCCGCTCGACCATTTCCGATGCCGATCTCAAAGCGGCTCGATGCCGCGGGCCTGTGCGGGGCGCGTTTCCACTACATGACGCATCTTGGCCAGTGGGCCCAGAATCGACGAGGTGGTCGCATTCGCCAGACGTCTTGCCGATATCGGCTGGCATTTGCAGATCCACATGGAAGCCGAACTGATCGCCGAGCTCACACCCGCGCTCAGGCGTTCACCTGTCCCGGTCGTCATCGATCACATGGGTCGCGTCAGACGCTTCGCTCGGTCTCGATCATCCGCATTTCCGTGCACTGCTCACCTTGCTCGATGACAAGAACGTCTGGGTGAAAGTCAGCGGCGTCGGATCGCGTGACGCGTCGAGGCCCGCCTTACGCCGATGCCGTGCCGTTCGCCCGAAAACTGGTGGCGGAATTTGGCGATCGCTGCGTCTGGGGCACCGACTGGCCGCACCCCAACCATCAGGGACCAATTCCCGATGACGGCGTTCTGGTCGATATCCTCGCCGAGATCGCGCCCGACTGAATCCAGCACGTCAGGCGCTGCTCGTCGATAATCCGCAGCGCTTCTACCGTTTCGCCCGGCGCGCCGACTCGACTGGGAACGGAGTCATGAGCGGACGCCTGCAGGACCGGGTGGCGATCGTAACCGGTGCAGGCTGCATCGGGCCCGGCTGGGGCAACGGGCGCGCCACCGCCGTACGCTTCGCCGAAGAAGGCGCAAAGATATTTGCCGTCGACCGCGACCTCGACAGCGTGCGCGAAACCGTCGAACGCGCGAAGGCAGCGGGCGGCGAGATCGTGACCCACCAATGCGATGTCACCGACGCCGCCTCAGTCGAAGTCATGGTCAAAGCCTGTCGTCGATCGCTTCGGCCGCATCGATATCCTGGTCAACAATGTCGGCGGCTCCGCCGCACGGTGGACCGGTCGAAATGAGCGAGGCCGCATGGGACGCGCCAGGTCGACTACCAACCTGAAGAGCGTGTTCCTGACGTTGAAATACGTGCTGCCGGTGATGGAGCGTCAGAAGAGCCGGCGCCATCGTCAACATCGCCTCGACCTCAGGCCTGCGCTGGACCGGCGCCGCGCAGGTCGGTTACGCCGCGACGAAGGCCGGCGTGATCCAGCTCTCGCGCGTGGTGGCGGTGCAGTATGCCGATCAAGGGCATCCGCGTTAACACGCGTCGTGCCCGGGCAGCTGCACACGCCGATGGTCGAGGCGCGGCTTGCCAAGCAGCGCGCCGGCGGCGACGTTGAAGCCCTGCTCGAAATCGCGGCTCGAGCGCATCCCCATCGGATTCATGGGCGACGGCCGCGACACCGCCAACGCGGCGCTGTTTCTCGCGTCGGACGAGGCACGCTTCGTTACGGGCACCGAGATCGTCGTGGATGGCGGAATGACGGTCCGGTGCGACTAGACTATGAAACCGTGTTGAAGCGTTCGATGCAGGTGCGCAAAACCTCGTCGCCGGGCCGTTTCCACCAGTTCTCGGCTGAAAAGATCTCGACTTCGGTGAAACCGCGATAGCCGGCATTGCGCACCAGCGTGCGAATGTGGGGCAGATTGATGACGCCGTCGCCCATCATGCCGCGGTCGAGTCAGCATGTGCTGCGTCGGCACCAGCCAGTCGCATGATGTGATAGGCGAGAATACGGTTTGTCGCTCCGGCGCGCGCGATCTGCGCTGCAAGCGCTCGGGTCCCACCAGACGTGATAGGTATCGATGGCAACGCCCGTTCCGTCGCCGAGCAAGTCACATAGGTCGAGCGCCTGCGCCAGTGTGTTTACGCAGGCGCGATCCGCCTGCATACATGGGATGAAGCGGCTCGATCGCGAGCGGCACCCGCATGCTTTCGCGTGCGGCAGGATCGTCAGCAAGCCCTCCATCACCATCTGCCGGGCAGCGCCGATGTCGCGCGAACCTTTGGGCAGCGCCGCCGACGACGAGCACCAGGCATTCGGCGCCCAAAGCTGCCGCTTCGTCGATCGCGCGCTTGTTGTCGTCGATTGCCGCATGCCGCCCGGCGGCATCCGCCGCGGGAAACATGCCGCCGCGGCAATAGCCGGTCACCCGCATGCCATTGCCCTTGATGACCGTCACCGATTCATCGAGGCCGAGGACAGCGACCTGATCGCGCCAGGGATCCACCGCCCTGATGCCATGACGCGCGCAGGCTTCGACCGCTTCGCGCAGATTCCACTGCTGACGGACGGTCGCGAGATTGATCGAGAGGCCGTCGGTGTTCATGCCAGTCCGTGCACCGCGAGCAGCCTGTTCATGCGCGCCGCGGCGAGCTCGGGATCGTGCAGCACACGCGCCTTGTCGGCCAGCCGGAACAGTTCGGCAAGATGCAGCAACGATCGGGCGCTTTCCTGCCCGCCAACCATGATGAAATGATCCTGCAAGCCATTGAGCCAGGCGAGGAATACGACGCCGGTTTTGTAGAACCGGGTCGGCGCCTGAAAAATATGCCGCGACAGCGGCACCGTCGGCTCGAGAATTCCGTGAAAGCCTTGCAGGTCGCCGGCCGCAAGCCGCGCGAGACCCGCTGAAGCTGCGGGCGCGATGGCGTCGAAAATACCGAGCAGCGCGTCCGAATAGCCCTTCGTCGTCGCCGGCGATCAGTTCGGCATAGTTGAAATCGTCGCCGGTATACATCCGCACGTCCGTCGGCAGTTTCCGCCGCATCTCGATTTCCTTGTCTCTCGAGAGCAGCGAGATTTTCACGCCGTCGATCTTTGCCGCGTTGTCGCGAATGATGCCGAGGCAAGTTCTCCATGGCCGCCGCGTGATCGGCCGAGCCCCAATAGCCGGCGAGCGCAGGATCGAACATTTCGCCCGAGCCAATGGATGATGACCGGCTCTGCGCACTTGCCGCAAGGATGCGACCGTAGACCTTCGCATAGTCGTCCGGACTTTTGGCGACCGCGGCCAGCGCGCGGCTCGCCATCACCACAAGCCTGCCCGCCCATGCGCTTCGATTGCTTCGATCTGCTCTTCGTAGGCGCGGATGATCTCGTCGATGCGGACTCCGGCCGCCGGTTCGAGATGATCGGTACCGACGCCGCAGCAGACTCTTGACGCCGGGACGGCCCTTCGCGGCGTCGAGCGTATGGCGGATCAGTTCTGCGCGCGCCTCGGCCAATCGAGCCCGCCGCCGCGCTGCGCGGTGTCCATGGCTTCCGCGACGCCGAGGCCGAGATCCCACAGATAGTGCCGGAAATGCGACTGGTCTTCTCCCAGTCGATCGCCGTGTCCAGCCACGGATCGGTGTCGGCCAGCGGATCGGCCACGACATGCGCAGCCGCATAGCGCGATGCGATTGAAATTCTTGCGTCGGTCTCTTTGGACGGAAAGACAATCGGCTCGCCTGTCGTATACGGCTCGAGCCTGCGATCGGCTGGTTGGCAGAACGAGCGTCGGCCACAGCTTGCTCCTTATAGTTTGATGTCCGGCACGTCGAGCCAGCGCCGTTCTGTCCAGCTCTGTCAGACCGAGCTCCGGCAAGCTGAACGCCTTTGACGCCTTCGATCAAGCCATGATGCCATGGCGTATCGGCGGCGACATGCCGGATGAAATCTTCCCACTGCAGCTTGAAGCCATTCTCATAGACGATGTTCTCCGGCACTTCTTCCCATTGCGACTGGAAATTCATCGTCTGAGGAACGTCCGGGATTCCACACCGGCCTCGGCGTGTTCACGCGATGCTGGGTCCAGCATTTTGTCAAACCGGCCACCGCCGAGCCGTGCGTGCCGTCGACCTGGAAGGTGACCAGATCGTCGCGGCGAACCCGCACGCACCAGGATGAATTCATGTGCGCGACCACGCCACTCTCGAGCTTGAAAGGTGGCGTAGGCGGCGTCATCGGTATCGGCGTCGTATGGTTTTGCCGCTCTCGTCGACGCCGCTTTGGAATGTGCGTCGCGCCGAGGCAGCTCACGGCCTGCACCTTGCCGAACAGATTGTCGAAGCACGTAGCGCCAGTGGCACAGCATATCGAGGATGATGCCGCCGCCTTCGGCCTTCTTGATAGTTCCAGCTCGGGCGCTGCGCCGGCTGGCCCCAATCGCCTTCGAACACCCAGTAGCCGAACTCGCCGCGGACGCGCGAACATGCGACCGAAGAACCTGCGTCGCGCAGCATCCTGATCTTGCGCAGGCCGGGCAGGAACAGCTTGTCCTGCACGACGCCGTTCTTGACCTTCTTTGCTTTGGCGAGCTTGGCGACGGCGATCGCCTTGTCGAGCGTGTCGGCAACCGGCTTTTCGCAATAGACGTCTTTGCCGGCCTCGATCGCCTGCGTGAGCAGATCGGCGCGCATCTGCGTCGTCGCGGCATCGAAGAACACCGCGTCGTTCAGGGTTCTTCAGTGCGGCATCGAGATCGGTGGTCGAACGTTCGATCCCGTAACTGGCGCGCCAGCGCCGCGACCTTTTCTGCATTACGGCCGACCAGGATGGGGTCTGGCATTACGCGGTCGCCGTTGGGCAGCGCCACGCCGCCCTGCCCGCGGATGGCAAGGATCGAGCGCACCAAGGTGCTGGTTGAGCCCCATGCGCCCGGTAACGCCATACATAATGATGCCGAGTCTGCGAACCGCCACGTCTGCCTCCCGCTGGCGATTAAGCCATCGCCGCGCGAAGCCTAGCAAGCCTTGCGGCAGGAAGATGATCATGGCGATGAAGATGACGCCGAGCGGGATGAGATAGGAAACTGCTCGCCGAACAAGCGGCCGAGAAGCTCCGCGCAGCAGCAGGAAGAACCCGGCGCCGACGATCGGCCCGACCAGCGTGCCGATGCCGCCCATGACGTTGAAGATCACCGTCTCGCCCGACACCAGGAAGTAGACGAAATCGGGCGCGGCGAAGCGGTTCTGCACCGCGTAGAGCACGCCGGCGAGGCCGGCGAACAGTCCCGACAGCATCACCGCCACGATCTTGTAGCGCTCGACCGGATAGCCGATGGCGCGCGGTGCGCGGCTCGTTCTCGCGGATCGACTGCAGCACCATGCCGAACGGCGACTGCGTGATGCGCCGCAGGATGAGGTAGGACGCCGCCACCACCGCCAGCACGAACCAGTGCAGCGTCTCGAGGTGAACGGCACCGGAAAACAGCCGGGAATCGACGAGCGCGGGCCGGCGGAAGGTGAGGTCCGTTCTCGCCGCCGGTCACCTCGGTCCAGGTGAAGATGATGACGTAGAAGATCTGCGAGAAGATCAGCGTGGTGATGGCGAAATAGATGTCGCGCAGCCGCGTCGAGAAATAGGCGACGAACAGCGCGATCAGCGGCCGACGCGACCAGGCCGAAGACGAGCGCAAGCCAGAGGTTGGGCGGCTGAACCATCAGCAGCGCCGCCGCCGCGCCGTACATGCCGAGGCCGAAGAAGGCCGAGTGCCCGAACGAGATCATGCCGGTGTAGCCGATCAGGATGTCGGACGACATCGCCAGCAGGCCCCAGATCAGGATCTCGGTCAGGAAGCGGCGCCAGAACTCCGGCAGCACCAGCGGCGCCACGATCAGCAGCGCCATGCACGACGCAGAAGCCGCGATCCAGTAGATCGCTGTCTGGTGCGCTTGCGTCATTTGGGCGTCGGGACGAACAGGCCGGTCGGCCGGAACAGCAGCGTGAGGATCAGCACGACGAAGGAGACGATCACCGCCTGCGCCGGGCTGACCCAGATCGAGGCGTAGGCTTCCAGCAGGCTGATGAAGATCGCGGCCGCGATCGAGCCGCCGAGATTGCCCATGCCGCCGACCACGACGACGATGAAGGCCTTCAGCACCCAGTCGAGCCCCATGGCGTGGTTGACGCCGACCAGCGGACCGAACAGCACGCCGCTCGCCGCCGCCATGCCGGCGCCGATCGCGAACACCGCGGTGTGCACCCACGGCACCGGGATGCCCATCGCCTGCGCCATCACGCGGTCCTGCGTGGTGGCGCGGATCCAGATGCCGTAGTTGCCGTATTTGAGGAACAGCCAGAAGCCGCCGATGATCGCCGCGGAGAGCGCCGGCGATCACCAGGCGGTACCAGGGGTACTGCAGATAGAACAGCGTGAAGTGGCCGGTGAACGGCTCCTGGATCTTGCGCGCCACCGGGCCGAACTGCCACAGCGCGTAGTTCTGCAGGATCAGCGACATGCCGAAGGTGGCCAGGATGGTCGTCAGCGGATCGCGGCCGAGCAGCGGCCGCAGCGTCACGATCTGCATCGCCGCCCCGAGCAGCGCGACAACCAGCGTCGCGATGATAAGCGCCAGCCAGAAACTGCCGGTCGTCGCCAGCACGACGCACGCCGATATAGGCGCCGAGCATGAACAGTTCGCCGTGGGCGAAGTTCACCACGTCCATGATGCCGAAGATCAGTGTCAGCCCGGAGGCGATCAGCGCCAGGATCATGCCGGTGACGATGCCGTTGATCGTCTGGATCAGGATCTGATCCCAGGGAATGGAATAGAGGATCGCGATGACGGTGTCCATGCTCACACTCCCAGATACTGATGGATGACGGCGTCATTCACCTTGAGCTCGCGACGCCGCGGCGTGGTGGCGCACGACGCCCTTCTCCATGATGTAGACGCGCTGGCTGGCCTCCAGCGTGAGCGGCACGTTCTGCTCGACCAGCAGGATCGCGACGCCTTCCCGGTGCAGCACGTCGATGATCTTGCTGATCTGCGAGACCATGCGCGGCATCAGGCCTTCGGTCGGCTCGTCGAGCAGGATGATCTTGGGCTCCAGCATCATCGCGCGGGCGATCGCCAGCATCTGCTGCTCGCCGCCCGACAGCGTGCCGCCGGCCTGGTTGCGCCGCTCGGCCAGCACCGGGAAATAGGCGAACACCTTGTCGAGCAGCTCCTGCTTGCGCTGCGTCAGTCACGCCGTGGCGGTCGAGGCCGGTGCGCAGGTTTTCCATCACCGTCAGCAGCCGGAAGATGCGGCGATCCTCCGGGACGTAGCCGATGCCCGAGCCGCGCGAGCTTGTGCGGCGGCATGTCCGGTGATCGGCGCGCCGTCGAGCAGCATGCTGCCCTCAGCTGGGACTGCACCAGACCCATGATGGTCTTCAGCGTGGTGCTCTTGCCGACGCCGTTGCGACCGAGCAGGCCCGACAACCTCGCCTGGCCGACGATGCAGGCGACACGCCGTGCAAGATGTGGCTCTTGCCGTAATAGGTGTGCACGTCGTCGACCGCGATCAGCGGCGCATCTATTGCGGCGGTCGCTCATGTCTTGAGATAGACCTCCAGCACCTTCGGATTGTTCTGGATTTCCGCCGGCGGTGCCTTCGGCAAGCATCTGGCCGTAGTTGAGCACCGTGATCCGATTGGCGAGGCCCATGACGACTTCCATGTCGTGCTCGACGATCAGGATCGTCAGATTCTTGGCGATGCTGCGCACCAGCTGCACGGTGTCGCGCGTTTCCGCGGCGCTCATGCCGGCGGTCGGCTCGTCGAGGCAGAGTAATTGCGGCTCGGTTGCGAGCGCGATTCCGATCTCGAGATTGCGCTGCTCGCCGTGCGAAAGATTGGCCGCAAGCTCGTCAACCTTGCCGCATAGAGACCGACCGATTCGAGCGACCGCTTCGGCTTTCTCGATGATGTCCTGGTAAGCCGTGTAGTGCTCTCAGCATGTTCCAGCCGTGCCGGCGTGATTGCGCGGCAATGCGGACATTTTCCAGTGTCGTCGCGTTCGGCAGGATGTTGGTGATCTGGTAGGAGCGTGCGATGCCCTTCATCGAGATCCGGTCGGGCGAAAGGCCGGTGATATCCTCGCCGTTGAACAGAATGCGGCCCGAAGTCGGCGCCAGCACACCGGTCAGGCAATTGAAGAACGTGCTTTTGCCGGCGCCATTCGGTCCGATAATTGCGCGAATTTCTTCCGCGGTTGACCTCGAAATTGATGTTGTTGACCGCGGTGAGGCCGCCAAAGCTGCGCGTCAGCCCTTCCGTGCGCAGCACGGGGCCTATCGCGCCGACCCCGGCCTCGTCGGCCGGGGAGGGCAGTTCGATAGCGGACTGTCGTCGACACTTACGTCGAGGCAAACTTGCAGGCCGGCGGGAAGAAGGTCTTGTCCTCCGGGATCGTCTCGATGATGCGATGTTTTGCCGTCCTTCATCTCGAAGATGAACTTGCAGACGGAAGTGCCTGGTGATCGTCCTTGCGGAGCAGCTTGTCGCCCTGTCGGGAAGTCGTCACCTTCACTTTCATCTGCAGGCCTTCCGAGCGCCTCGATCAGCTTCATCGTGTCCTCGCGACCGCGGAACTTCGACTTCTCCATGCCGATCTTGAGCGCGTTCATCGCCTCGTAGTTCGATTGCACATAGCGATCAGGCAGCGGGCCTGACGGGATCGATCTTGCGCCAGCCGCACTTTCGACTCGTCGAAGAACTTCTTGTGCGCCGGCGTGTTGAGCGGCCCTTCCGAGCACCGGGATGTAGCGGTTGATGCCGACGAAGCCTTCGATCTTGTTGCCGAGCGCCGGAAGGTTGGTGGACTCAGCGATCGCGCCGTCGCCGGCCCATTTGTACTTCTTGGTCAGGCCGAGGTCGTAGGCCTGGTTGCCGATCGTCACGCCGTCCTTGCCGAAGAAGATGCCGAACAGTCCGTCGAAGTTGGCCGGTGATCTTGGACAGGAACGGCGTCATGTCGGCGGTGCCGAGCGGGATGCCGGTGGTCGCCGACGACCTCGCCGCCCGCCTTCTTGATCTCCTGCAGCATAGGCGTCGCGCGGTCGACTGGCCCCAGGAATAGTCGGCATAGGCGATGTGCCATTTCTTGCCCATCTTGTTGACCAGATAGGGCGCGAAGGCGACCGCCTGCGCCGGTGCGTAGTCGTGAACGCCGGAAGCTGTAGCGGTTGCACTTGGTCGTGGTCAGCGTGGTGTCGAGGCACACGCTGATCATGTTGACGATCTTGGCCTCCTCCCAACACCGGCATGCAGGCGAGGCAGATGTTGGAGAGGAAGCCGCCGACATGGGCGTCGATCTTGTCCTCGACCGACCAGCTTGCTCGGTCTTGCGGCGGCCGACATCGGGCTTGGACTCGTCGTCCGCGACGATCAGCTCGATCGGCCGGCCGTTGACGCCGCCCGCCTTGTTGATGCGGTCGACCGCCATCTGCACGCCGACCAGCGCAGTCTTGCCGCCCGCTGCGCCCGCGCCTGACAGCGGATTGCAGCGCGCCGATCTTGTAGGGCTTTGTCTGGCCAAACGCGGCGCGCCACGGGGCCGGTACCAGCATCATTGCGCCGATCGCACCGCCGCGCCCATGCCGATGACACTGCGGCGGGTGACCTTGCCGCTGTACCAAAAGTCTTGCGCCCAATCCTCCTCTTTCCATTTTTCACTCATCTCGTGTCCTCCCTCTGGATCACATTCGTGCCGATCGACTCACGCGCCTGTGCGCGAGAGGCGATGCAGAACCAGCACCGATTTGGAAAAGTTACGATTTCGCCCAAACGCCGACAGCACGGCAAGCGCAGCCGTAAGAGTAGTCACCGCACGCCTATGCCGGACGGCATGACGCGGCATTGCCAGTCCTCCCGTGTCGGCCCTTGGCAGGCTCTTGATACCGTTAGCAAACGCGATCCGGCCGCAACTTTCAACCGCTATATCCTTGTTGATGGTGCGCCACTCACATGGTCGAATGGAGATGCCCGCGAATTGAGCAGGTGCGCTCGAACGGAGCGGCGGCAGGTGTTAGGCTTGCTGCAGAAGAGGCGGGAGGATTGATGGCCGGCACAATTTCACGGCGAAAAGACCAACCGCACATCAACAGCGGGCTTTCCGCGCGCCTGGCAATCCGGGCTGGTGCGCATCGCGGACCGACCGCGGGACTTGCCCCGGGCAATGTGCAGGGCAACCTCGCTATTTTGCCGCAGGCGCTCGCAGCCGATTTCCTTCGCTTCTGCCAGCTCAATCCCAAGCCCTGTCCGTTGATTGGGACCTCCGCCCCGGGCGATCCGCGCGTGCCGGAGCTGGGCGAGGACCTCGACATTCGCACCGACCTGCCGCGCTACCGTGTCTGGAAAAACGGCGAGCTGGTCGCCGAACCGGAAGACGTACGGGAATTCTGGCGCGATGACCTCGTCAGCTTCGTGATCGGGTGCTCGTTCTCATTCGAGGAAGCTTTGGCGATTGAGGGCATCGAGTTGCGGCACATCACGCACGGCTGCAACGTGCCGATGTACCGGACATCGATCGCCACCCAGCAAGCGGGCCCGTTCCGCGGGCCAATGGTCGTATCGATGCGGCCGATGACGCCCCGCGACGCCATTCGTGCTGTTCAGATCACCACTCGCTTCCCGTCGGTGCATGGCGCACCGGTGCATATCGGTAAGCCAGAGTTGATCGGGATCGTCAGATGTCAACAAACCGGACTATGGCGATGCCGTGCCCGTGCGGGATGACGAATTGCCTGTGTTCTGGGCCTGCGGAGTAACGCCGCAATCGGTCATCGCGACCGTGAAGCCTGAATTCTGCATCACGCACTATCCGGGTAGCATGCTCGTGACGGACCGGAAGAACACCGAGTTTGCAATCTTGTGATCGGTCAGGCGAACGCGCGCCCTCGATAGTCAGGCGGCGTCCCGCGCGCTCTTGTCCAGCAACCCGGCTTCGATCAACGCCTGACGGATGGCCCCGATCTCCGCACGCTCGATCCTGACCAAAGGCGGCCGCACGACCGCGCGCGGCAGCTTGCCGAGCAACACTAGCGCCTCTTTCATGCGGTTATGCATGTCGACGAACGGGTCGGCGTAAAAGACCCTAGCCGTCGGCTCGATACGGTCGCGTTGAGGCGTTTGGCCTCCGCCATGTCATTCTTCTGCACGGCGCGGAATAATTTTGCCTGCAGATCGGCGATGACGCTGCCGGATCCCGACAGCAATCCATTGCAACCAAGCACCAGCGAAGAGAACAACCATGAACTGTGCGTCGTAAGCACGTTCACCGGTCGCGGCAGATTCTGTAGCGTGCGAATGTGCCACTCGTGATGCGGTACGTTAGCGATCCAGTCCTCTGATCGCGCGGATCGAGGTATTTCCTCGCATAGCTTCAGCAGCGTTTCCTTCGGATAACCCTGGCCAGTTGCGAGAGGATACTGGAACACGATCAGTGGCAGATCGGTTGCGTCGGCGATGCGGCGGAAATGCGTGAGCGCCATGGCCGGCGAATGCCCGAGGGTAAAAGGAGCCGGGTGGAAAAACCAGCAGTGCCGACGCGCCGCCCTGCGCCGCCATCCTGGCAAGCCGGGCAGCCTCGATGCTTCCGTCAGCCCAAATTCCGTTGATCAGCGGTAGGCGTCCGCCGATCTCGTCCTGCGCGATTTCGAGCACGCGCCTCTGTTCGTCGAAGGCGCAAGAAGCGACTTCGGTCGAATGTGCGTTGATCGTGATGGCAGACAGACCTTCGACCGCCGCCACGTCGCGCAGATGTTTGCGGAAACTCGCTTCGTCGATTGCAAAATCGTTATCGAATGGCAGCAGAACGGGCCGGGATCACGCCGTGGGGAACATGAGTCGCGTGCCGGGGCATTCGCCGCCCTCCTCTTCAGATCGCTGCTGTCATGCGCGCTTCGAAGCATAACCTAATTCCGCGGAAAGACGATTGGCCCTGCGCTGGGCCGGACCTGACGCTATGCGCGGCTGATGCGATTGAAGGCGCCGTTTCTCGCCGTATGAAATCATCGCCCAGACCCAGCATTCACCACTTGCAGTGAGGTATTTTTGTTTCAAGCGGGCGGGTCGCTCAAGGCGCGCAGGACGATTTCTATAACTAATTCAAAGTCATCACGCCCATTCTTCACCCGCTTCGGGATCTTTGCTCGGACGGAACTTTTCTCGGGTTAGCGGATTTAATTGCTCGCGGGCGCTCCGCCGGGACTACTGGCCGGAGCGGCGGGAGGGTCAGGTTCTGCCCCAAACCAATGCGACGAACGGAACATGGCGTTGCGGCTGCAAGACCCTGCGGTGGCTAGCCATGAGGTTCAGGCTTAGGCGCCTGAACGCGCGGCCGGCGCATTCGTGTTCGCCGGGGGACGGGGTTATTCGGGAGGCGTCGATGGATCAGACGGAAATTACAAACAAGAAGACTGCCAATGGCGTGCTGTCAAAGAAGCGTCCGCGCCAATCGGATGAAGGCGCTCCGAACGTAACCTCACCGGTTGAACTGCAGGAACTGCTGCAGGCGCTACGCGCGATGCGTTCCGGCGACTTCTCAGTGAGAATGGGCGTGGAGCACGAGGGACTGCTCGGAAAAATCGCCGACACCTTCAATGATATCGTCGCCTCGAACGAGCGAATGGCGCAGCAACTCGAGCGCGTTGGCCAGGTCGTCGGTCGTGAAGGCAAAACCCGCCATCGCGTGAAATTCGGCCTCGCCAACGGCGCCTGGGGCGAGATGGAAGGTTCGGTCAATACCCTGATCGACGACCTCCTCTGGCCAACCAAAGAAGTCGCCACGGCGGTCGCCGCCGTCGCACAGGGCGACCTGTTGAAGACCGTCCGACTGGAAGTCGACGGCCGCCCACTCAAAGGCGAGTTCCTCGAAGCCGCCACCATCGTGAACACGATGATCAAGCAACTCAGCGTGTTCACTTCCGAAGTGACCCGCGTCGCGCGCGAGGTCGGCACCGAGGGCAAGCTGGGCGGCCAGGCGCAAGTGCGCGAAGTCACCGGCGTTTGGAAGGACCTGACCGAAAGCGTCAACTCGATGGCGAATCAACCTGACCGCTCAGGTTCGCAACATCGCCGAAGTCACCATCGCCGTCGCCGACGGCGACCTGTCCAAGAAGATCACCGTCGACGTGCGCGGCGAAATTCTCCAGCTCAAGGACAGCCATCAATACGATGGTGGACCAGCTGCGCTCATTCGCGTCGGAAGTGACGCGCGTCGCGCGCGAAGTCGGCACCGACGGCAAACTCGGCGGCCAGGCCATCGTGCCGCGGCGTCGCCGGAACCTGGAAGGACCTGACCGACAACGTCAACTTCGATGGCGGCGAACCTGACCGACCAGGTGCGCAACATCGCCGAAGTGACGACCGCCGTCGCGCGCGGCGACCTTTCGCAGCAAGATCACCGTGGACGTGTCGCGGCGAAATCCTCGCAGCTGAAGGACACGCATCAACACGATGGTGGACCAGCTCAACGCGCTTTGCTCGGAAGTGACGCGCGTCGCGCGCGAGGTCGGCACCGAAGGCAAGCTCGGCGGCCAGGCGCAGGTGCCGGGCGTCGCCGGCACCTGGAAGGACCTGACCGACAGCGTCAACTTCGATGGCCGGCGAACCTGACCGGCCAGGTCCGCAACATCGCCGACGTGGCAACCGCGATCGCCGGCGGCGACCTGTCGCAGAAGATCACCGTCGACGTGTCGCGGCGAAATCCTGCAGCTGAAGGAAACGCATCAACACGATGGTGGACCAGCTCAACGCGTTCGCCGGCGAAGTGACGCGCGTCGCGCGCGAAGTCGGCACCGAAGGCCGGCTCGGCGGCCAGGCCAACGTGCCGGGCGTCGCCGGCACCTGGAAGGACCTGACCGACTAGCGTCAACTCGATGGCCGGCAACCTGACCGCCCAGGTCCGCAACATCGCCGAAGTGACCACCGCCGTGGCGCGCGGCGACCTGTCGCGCAAGATCACGGTCGACGTGAAGGGCGAAATCCTCGAGCTGAAGAACACCATCAACACCATGGTGGACCAGCTCAACTCGTTCGCGTCGGAAGTGACGCGCGTCGCGCGCGAAGTCGGCACCGAAGGCAAGCTCGGCGGTCAGGCGCGAGGTGCCGGACGTCGCCGGCACCTGGAAGGACCTCACCGACAACGTCAACTTCATGGCGTCGAACCTGACCGCCCAGGTCCGCAACATCGCCGAGGTGGCGACCGCCGTCGCCAGCGGCGACCTCTCCAAGAAGATCACCGTCGACGTGCGCGGCGAGATCCTGCAGCTGAAGGAAACGCTCAACACGATGGCCGACCAGCTGCGCTCGTTCGCCGGCGAAGTGACGCGCGTCGCGCGCGAAGTCGGCACCGAAGGCCGGCTCGGCGGCCAGGCCAGCGTGCCGGGCGTCGCCGGCACCTGGAAGGACCTCACCGACAACGTCAACCTGCTGGCGGCGAACCTCACCACCCAGGTGCGCAACATCGCCGAGGTGACCACCGCCGTGGCGCGCGGCGACCTGTCGCGCAAGATCACGGTGGACGTGAAGGGCGAAATCCTCGAGCTGAAGAACACCATCAACACGATGGTGGACCAGCTCAACGCGTTCGCCTCGGAAGTGACGCGCGTCGCGCGCGAAGTCGGCACCGAAGGCAAGCTCGGCGGCCAGGCCGCAGGTGCCCGGCGTCGCCGGCACCTGGAAGGACCTGACCGACACCGTGAACGTGATGGCCGCAAACCTCACCGAACAGGTGCGCGGCATCGTCAAGGTCGTGACCGCGGTCGCCAACGGCGACCTCAAGCAGAACCTCACCGTGAAATCGAAGGGCGAGGTGGCGGCGCTCGCCGAAACCATCAACAACATGACCGACACGCTCGCGACCTTCGCCGATCAGGTGACGAGCGTGGCGCGCGAAGTCGGCGTCGACGGCCGCCTCGGCGGCCAGGCCAACGTGCCGGGCGCGGCCGGCACCTGGAAGGACCTCACCGGCAACGTCAACCTGCTGGCCGCCAACCTGACCACGCAGGTGCGCGCGATCGCCGAGGTCGCAACCGCGGTGACCAAGGGCGACCTGACGCGGTCGATTCAGGTCGATGCGCGCGGCGAAGTGGCCGAGCTCAAAGACAACATCAACACGATGATCGACAACCTGCGGCTCACCACCGATCGCAACACCGAGCAGGACTGGCTGAAGACCAACCTCGCCAAGTTCACCAACATGCTGCAGGGCCAGCGCGATCTCGGCCACGGTCGGCCGTCTGCTGCTGAGCGAACTGACGCCGCTGGTCAACGCGCAGCAGGGCGTCATCTATCAGGTGGAAAGCGAAGAACTGCAGACGCATGCGGCTGCTCTCGGCCTATGCCGACGACGGCGCAAACGGCCATCCCGCAGCGGCTGCGGCATCGGCGAAGGCCTGATCGGCCAGTGCGCCGCCGACAAGCGCCGCATGCTGATCACCGAGATGCCGGACCACGCCGTGCCGATCGGTTCGGCGCTGTTCAAGGTCGTGCCGGCCAACATCATCGTGCTTGCCGGTGCTGTTCGAAAATCAGGTCAAGGCGGTGATCGAGCTTGCTTCGGTCAACGAGTTCACCGCGTTGCAGACGATGTTCCTCGAGCAGCTGACCGACCAGCATCGGCATCGTGCTCAACTCGATCGAGGCCACGATGCAGACCGAAGGCCTGCTCAAGCAGTCGCAGCAGCTCGCCGGCGAACTGCAGACGCAGCAGCGCGAGTTGCAGCAGACCAACGAGCAGCTCGAGCAGAAGGCGCAGCAGCTCGCCGAGCGCAACGTCGAAGTCGAACGCAAGAACCAGGAAATCGAGCAGGCCCGCCGCGCGCTCGAAGAAAAGGCGGCGGAGCTGGCGCTCACGTCGAAGTACAAGTCGGAATTCCTCGCCAACATGTCGCACGAGCTGCGCACGCCGCTGAACAGCATCCTTATTCTCGGCCAGCAGCTGGCCGACAATCCCGGACGGCAACCTCACGCCCAAGCAGATCGGAATTCGCGCGCACCATTCACGGCGCCGGCACCGACCTGCTTGAACCTCATCAGCGACATTCTCGACCTGTCGAAGATCGAGTCCGGCACCGTCACGGTCGACGCCGAGGAGATCTTCTTCTCCAACCTGCTCGACGCGGTCGCGCCGCCCGTTCCGCCACGAGGCGGAAACGCAGGCAGCTGTCGTTCGAGGTCGATCTCGATCCATCGCTCGGCGCGCAGCCTCACCACCGACTCCAAGCGCCTGCAGCAGGTGCTCAAGAATCTGCTGTCGAACGCCTTCAAGTTCACCGACCGCGGCGGCGTGCAGCTCAAGGTTTCGGCGGCGCCCGGCGGCTGGACCTCGACACACCCGGTCCTCAGCCAGGCGCAGAGCGTGGTCGCCTTCGAGGTCGCCGACACCGGCATCGGCATTCCCGCCGAAAAGCAGAAGATCATTTTCGAAGCGTTCCAGCAGGCCGACGCCAGCACCAGCCGCAAATACGGCGGCACCGGCTTGGGCTCGCGATCAGCCGCGAACTGTCCGAACCTGCTGGGCGGCGAAATCCACCTGCGCAGCGCGCCCGGCGTCGGAAGCACCTTCACGCTCTACCTGCCGATCACGTATGCCGGGCCGTCAGTCGGCACGCGACTCAGCCGAGCGCCGCCTACGCTGCGCACGTCCAGGCGCCGGCATGCCATATTGCCGTGCCGGAACGGCCCAGTCGAGCAGATCCCGGACGACCGGCTACGAAATCCAGCCCGGCGATCCAATCCTGCTGATCGTCGAGGACGATCCCGCACTACTGCGCGCGTTCATGATCGATCTCGCGCGCGACAAGGGCTTCAAGGTCCTGGTGGCCATGCGCGGCGCCGACGCGCTCGAGCTTGCCAAGCAATATCAGCCGACCGCCGTTTCGCTCGACGTCTTCCTGCCCGACATGCTGGGCTGGAGCGTGCTCAGTCAGCTCAAGCAGAATCCGCTGACGCGCCACATTCCCGTGCAGATCATCACGCTCGACGAAGACAAGCCAGCACGGTCTGGCGCGCGGCGCATTCTCGTTCGTCACCAAGCCGACGACCACGGAGGGCGTCGAAGCCGCGCTCCGCCGTATCAAGGAATATTCGACTGCCACGTCGCAAGCGCCTGCTGGTGGTCGAGGACAATCCGGCCGAGCAGCTGAGCATCTCGCGAATTGCTCGGCTACGACGACGTCGAGATCGAAACCGCCGGCACCGGGCGCGAAGCGCTCGACCGCATTACGCCGGCAGCCCTGCCGACTGCGTGCGTGCTCGATCTCACGGCTGCCCGACATGACCGGGCTTCGAAGTGCTCGAACGAGCTGGCGCGGACGCAGGCGCTGTCGGAAGTCCCGGTGGTCGTGTTCACCGGACGCGAACTCAGCGCCGAAGAAGACGCCCGGCTGCATACGATGGCGCGCAGCATCGTGGTCAAAGGCGTCGAATCGCCCGAGCGACTGCTCGATGAAACGGCGCTCTTCCTGCATCGCGTAGTCACCGGACTTGCCGCCGGAGAAGCAGCGCATGCTGGAGCGGCTGACCACGTTCCGATGAGGACCTGGTGGGCCGGACCGTGCTGCTGGTCGACGACGACGCCCGCAACATCTTCGCGCTGAGCAGCGTGCTGGAACGGCGCGGCATGCGCGTCCTCACCGCCACGACCGGCAACGAGGCGATCGAGCTTGATCGAGTCGAACGCCGACATCGCCATCGTGCTGATGGACATCATGATGCCGGAGATGGACGGCTATCAGACCATGGAGGAAATCCGGCAAGAACGCCGGCATTTCCGCCGCCTGCCGATCATCGCGCTCACTGCCAAGGCGATGAAGGGCGACCGCGAGAAATGCCTGGATGCTGGTGCGTCGGACTATCTGGCGAAGCCGGTGAACACCGAACAGCTGCTGTCCGCGCTGCGCAGCTGGCTGCACCGCTGAAGCGCGAGAACGCCATGCTCTGACGACAAGGTCAACATCCTCCTCGTCGACGATCAGCCGGCCAAGCTTCTGACCTATCGGACGATCCTCGACGATGTTGGCGAGAACCTGCTGAGCGCCAGCAATGCCACGGAAGCGCTCGAGCTTCTGCTGAAGACACGACGTCGCCGTCGTTCTCATCGACGTCTACATGCCGGATATCGACGGCTTCCAGCTGGCGGCGATGATCCGCAATCATCCCCGCTTCGAGAAGACCGCGCTGATTTTCATCTCCGCCATCCTGCTGACGGACGTCGACCGGCTGCGCGGCTACGAGATGGGCGCCGTCGACTACGTACCGGTCCCGGTGATCCCGGAAGTGCTGCGCGCGAAAGTCAAAGTCTTCGTCGAGCTCTTCCGTAAAACGCGCCAGCTCGAGCAGTTGAACAAAGGGCTCGAGGCGCGCGTCGCCGAGCGCACCGCCGCACTCGCGTCCTCCACATTGCAGCTTCCGGCAAAGCGAACGGATGCGCAGTCTTGCGCTCGCCGCCGGACAGATGGGCAGCTGGGAGTGGAACGTGGCGCGCGGTTCGATCCGTCTGGGATCAGGGTCAGTGCGAAATTTTCGGAGTCGATCCGAGCACTTTTGTGCCCACACTCGAGAGCATGCGAGCCACTCATCAATCCGGAGGATTTCGAGCTGTTGGTGCGCTCTTTCCGGAAGATCACGAAAGACCGTTAATACCTTCCAGACGGAATTCCGCGTTCTGCGGCCGAATGGCGAAGTGCGTTGGTGTACTGGGCACGGCAGCGGCGAGCTTTGACGAAACGCGGTCGCCTCGATCTGGCTCAGCGGCGTCACTTCCGATATCACCGAGCGAAAACGCGCCGAAGAGCGTCAGATCCTGCTGGCCGAAGAGGTCGACCATCGCGCGCGCAATGTTGTGGCGGTCGTCCAGTCGATCATGCGCCTGACCCGCGCCGATAGCATCGACGATTACATCGGCGCCCTCGATGGACTGCATCGGCGCGCTCTCCAGCGCGCACCGGCTGCTGGCGGGATCGCGCTGGGAGGGCGCCGATCTCACTCGGCTCGTCGAAGAAGAGTTTGCGCCCTATCGCGCCGAGCAGGCAACGAACGGGTCAGAGCCCGCGGGCCCGTTGTCCTGCTGCCGCCGGCTACCGCCCAGACCATTGCCCTGGCACTGCACGAACTCGCGACAAACGCGGCGAAATATGGCGCGCTATCCGCCGACGGCGGGTTACGTCGAACTCACCTGGCGGACCGAGCCGGGAAAGCTGGAGCTTGTCTGGACGGAGTCCGGCGGTCCGCAGGTCACGCCGCCCGACTCGCCAGCGGCTACGGGAGCCGGGCCATCGTCGCAGGCATCGAACGGCAGCTCGGCGGTCTCGTGAACTTCGACTGGCAGGCGAATGGACTGCGCTGCACCTTGTGCGTACCGCACGACGACCAATGCGGATCCTCGAAGCGACGCATTCAAGCCGCAAATCGACGTGCCGTTGCGGTGCCAGTCCGATGTCTGGATACCGACGGTAAACGCGTTCTGCTTGTCGAAGACGAGCCGCTCGTCTCGATGATGCTCGCGGATATGCTCTCCGCCTTCGGACACAAGGTCGATGGCCCCTACAGCCGCTTCAGCGATGCCGATGCTCGCTGCCAAGACCAGCAATCTGCAGGCGGGCATCCTCGACGTGAATTTGGGCGGCGAGAAAACCTATGCCGTCGCCGATATTCTCACCGAACCGAAAAATTCCATTTGCCTTCGTCACCGGCTACGGGCCCGACAGCATTGTATCCGCGTTTTCTCACGCGCCGGTGCTGCAAAAGCCGATCGAGGCCGCAAAGCTGCACGCCCTGCTCCAGCAGATCGTACGCTAGACCTACCTATCGGCTCTTCTGCCGCAGAGGAACCAAGCGCGGCACAACCGCGTTTGATGGGCGTCACGAGGTAACGATTAAAGAGCAGATGACGGCAAAGCAGTTTCTTCTGAGTGAAAGTCAGTTATTGCCGGCGGCGCGCGGCGAAACTGTGCCGACCCGTTTCTGGCCGAGGAACTGCGACGCCTGGCGGACTGCTTCGAACAAACGGCAGACACCGCCGAGGCCGAGAAAACGCCTCTCCGACAGCTGCTCGGAACAGATTTCCCATTAGCCATCGGAACTCGCTACAATTACCAGATGCATTAGTCGGAACTTCGGTCCGTTGCTGAGATGCGTTCTAGCGGTCCAGCGCATCAGATGAACACAGCGAAGCGTCACAAAACGGTCGCGGTCGAGGTTGGCGGCGTCACGGTGGGCGGCGGGGCGCCGATCGTCGTGCAGTCGATGACCAATACCGATACGGCCGACGTCGAGGCGACCGCGCGCAGGTGGCGGCGCTGGCAGCGGCCGGCTCGGAACTCGTGCGCATCACGGTCGATCGCGACGAGGCGGCAGCCGCCGTGCCGCACATCAAGGAGCGGCTGCTCAGATGGGCGTCGCCGTGCCGCTCGATCGGCGACTTTCACTACATCGGCCACAAGCTGCTCGCCGAGCATCGCGGGCTGCGCGCGAGGCGCTCGACAAGTACCGCATCAACCCCGGCAACGTCGGCTTCAAGGACAAGAAGGACAAGCAGTTCTCCGCCATCATCGAGATGGCGCTCAAGCACAACAAGCCGGTGCGCATCGGCGCCAACTGGGGCTCGCTCGATCAGGAGCTTCTGACGCAGCTGATGGACGCGAACGCGCAAGGCGAAGGCCCCGAAGGACGCGCGCGCGGTGATGCACGAGGCGATGGTGCAGTCGGCGCTGCTCTCGGCGGCGCGCGCCGAGGAGATCGGCCTAGCCAGCGAACCGCATCATCCTCTCGGCCAAGGTGTCGGCGGTGCAGGACCTGATCGCGGTCTATGGCGAACTGGCGCGCCGCTGCGACTACGCGCTGCATCTGGGGCTGACCGAAGCCGGCATGGGCTCGAAGGGCATCGTTGCCTCCTCGGCCGCCATGGGCGTGCTGCTGCAGCAGGGCATCGGCGACACCATGCGCATCTCGCTGACGCCGGAGCCCAACGGCGACCGCACCCGCGAGGTGCAGGTGGCGCAGGAACTGCTGCAGACCATGGGCTTGCGCACCTTCGTGCCGCTGGTCGCGGCCTGTCCCGGCTGCGGGCGCACCACCTCGACGACGTTTCAGGAACTGGCCGCGCGACATCCAGGGCTTCATCCGCGACTCGATGCCGGAATGGAAGACGCGCTATCCCGGGGTGGAGACGCTCAATGTCGCGGTGATGGGCTGCATCGTGAATGGGCCGGGCGAATCCAAGCACGCCGACATCGGCATTTCGCTGCCCGGGACCGGCGAGCAGCCGACCGCACCGGTGTTCATCGACGGCAAGAAGGCCGCCACCCTGCGCGGAGCGACGCTGACGCGCCGACTTCAAGCAGATGGTGATCGACTATATCGAGCGCCGCTGGGGACAGGGCGCGCGGGCGGCGGAATCCGCGGGAGCAGTGAAGGAGTATTCGCCCTTGGCCTAGTGGCAATTTCACATCTGGCAGTCCATCATTTCATCCTGCAAGCTCGACCGGGGGATCAGTGAGCAGCCTTCCGCCACAAGACAGCTTTTCGGAATACCACGCCGCGCGTCGTCAAGCCGCGCAATCTTGCGCTGGGAATCGAGCGCATCGGATTTTTCGCGCTCACCCACCGGACTCTTCGTGCAATCGTTTTCATTCTGCTTTGCATCGTGGCCGCGGTCGGTTTTACGCGCGTCAAAGTCGACGATTCGCTCAGCCAGCTGTTCCGCTCTGACACGGATGAATTTCGTACCTATGAAGAGGTGACGCGCCGTTTCCCTCGAACGAATTCGACGTTCTCATCGTCATAGAGGGCGACCGACTGCTGGAGCGCTCGTCGCTTGAAAAGTTGCGTGAGCTTGCGATCGAACTTCAGCTGATCGACGGCACACAGAGGCCTGATCTCGATTTTCGCCGCGCGAGAGCCGCCCAAGGACGGTCAGATCCCGCCTCCCCTCTTCCCCAATCCGCTGCCGGAAGGCGCCGAGTACCAGGCGCTCATTGAGCGGGTGATGGCGAATGAAATCATCTCGCGACAAGATGCTGTCGCCCGACGGCAAGCTCACTTTGATGGTGCTGGCGCTGGAGCCTGCAGCGACCGGGCCCGATCGCCTCAACAAAGTTGTCGGGGAGATCCGCAATGAAGTCCGCGATATACCTCGAGGGCAACGGGACTGAAGCGGCGAATTGTCCGGCGTGCCGGTGATGCAGCACGAAATTCGCAATGCCATTCAGCGGGACCGATTGCTCTACAACACGCTCGGATTTGTAGTCGGCTGCCTGATCGCGATCATGTTTTTCCGTCGCTTCTCATTCATGGTCATCGCGGCAGGACCACCATTGGTGGCGATCCTTCTCGCGCTCGGAGCACTGGGATGGTTCGGCTTTAGCCTGAACATGTTTCTGAACGTGATGACGCCGCTGATCATGGTCATCAGCTTTTCCGACAGCATGCAGATCACCTTCGCAGCGCGCGATCGCCTGCTCGCCGGCGACGACAAAGTCACGGCCTTTCGCAATGCGCTGCTCATTGTCGGGCCGGCTTGCGTGCTGCACCCACGCGACCGCGGGCGTGTCGTTCATCGCCTTGCAATTCTCTGAATCGGACCTCGTGCGAACCTTCGGCGAAGCGGGCCTGGTTGCGGTCACGGTTGCCCTGATCGCGGTGCTGATGGGCGTGCCGTTGCTCGGCGTGCTGCTCATTCGCAATGAAGGCGAATTTGTCGCGGCCGTCAGAAACATGGACACAGCCCTGAACGTGTTGCGGCGATTCTGCGGGTGGATCGCCGTGCGCATGGTGGCGCGTCCTGGCCTTTATTCCGCGATCAGCCTGATCGTCGTCGCCGCGTCTGTCGCTTGGCTACGCGCAACTGCAGGCGCGCTATCGTCTCGCCGACCAGGTGCCCGACCGTCAGCAGGCCGTTCAGGCCAGCCAGCGATCTTGACGTGAAGCTGACCGGGGCCAATCCCTTCGAAGTCTATATCCAGTTTCCGAAAGGCGCCTCGCTATACGCGCCAGAGACGCTGGCGGTGATTGCCGAGGTTCATTCGCTGCTCGAGCATCAGAAGGGCGTCGGCAATGTCTGGTCTCTCGACACGTTGCGGCGCTGGCTCGCTGAAAAATTGAACAAATCCGACGTTGAAACGCTCAAAGAGTACGTCGACCTGCTGCCGCCTTATCTGACGCGCCGGTTCATTTCGGCCGAGCAGGATGCGGTTATCATCAGCGGGCGCGTTCCGGATCCTGATGCCAGTCAATTGCTGCCGATCGTCGACCGTGTCGATCACGACCTGGACAGCATTCGCAAGAAATTTCCCGGTTACAAGATCGCGGTCACCGGTCTGTCCGTGATCTCGGCGCGTAACAGCGCCCTCATGATCGACAAGTTGAGTCGAGGGCTTACGATCGAGATCGCTTTTGTTGCGGCATTTATCGGTCTGGCGTTCTGGTCGCCGGTCGTCATGCTGATCAGCATTTTGCCCGGGACTTTTCCTATCGTTCTCGCCGGCACCATCTTGCTGCTGACCGGTCAAGGGCTGCAATTCGCCAGCGTTATCGCATTGACCGTGTCGTTTCGGCCTCGGTCTGAGCGCGACCATTCACTTCCTGAACCGCCTGCAGATCGAGGATATCGATCCCGATCCCGCGGTTGGCGTCGAGCGGGCGACGATACTGCGTAGGCGCCGCCGCTGATTCTGACGTCGGCGGTTCTGGCCTGCGGGCTTGCCATGACCGTGCTTTCCGGCTTGCCATCGCTGCGCCTGTTTCGGCTGGCTCAGCGCCTTCGCGATGGTAGCGGCGCTGTTCGCTGACCTGTTCATGCTGCGGCCGATTGCCGATGTTTCTCAGCCAGCTGGTGCGCCGCTTGTCGCACCACTCGCTGCTGCGATCGACCAAATAGGTGCGGGCGTTGTCTAGCCCGATCGGCGGAGATTTACAGAAACGGATCTGATGGTGGATTGGGAATCTTGTGACCTGATCGATACCGATTGTCGCCCGCCGTGTGTAAGCAGCGTCAGCGTGGCCACAAAAGACGCCGCCCTGGCCACGACCTGGAAACGGTCACCGTCAGCCCTACCGGAAATTGTGCCGGAAACACCGCGCGTTGACTCACTCCAGTAGCCGTTCACCGCACCGCCTGAATAGTCGGCGCTGGCCCTGCAAGTCGAAATTGGCGCCTTCGCTGGCGCAGCGGATGTTGAGCTGCAGTTTGCCCTGGCCGCTGAGAACGTCATAAGCTGCCCGGCATCTAATCGATTCATGGGTGCCGTTTGATAGCTCGATTGTGCCCGAACCCGACCAGTTCCCGGCCAGTCGGTCAAATGGCGCTACCCTCTGCGCGTACCCGGTCCCACTAACGGAAAGAAAAAGCGCGATGGCCAAAACGGCCCTACGCAAAATGCCGATTGCCCCATCTGACGGCACTAACATGTTCCAACTCAACAAAGCCGACACGCGTCAATCTACCGCCTCGCTTTTCCCAAATTCGTCGTGGAACGTGGGTGTCGCTGCAGCGGTTGTCACCAAACAATGCACGAAACGAAGGCACCTGACAATGTACCTCAAATTCTGCGCAGTTCGTCGTCCTGATGCAAATCGTCACCACCGCGGCCTTCGCGGTTGACGAAAAGCGGCGTCCACCGCAGCAGGGAGGTTTCTTGTCAGGTACACCGGAGGAACAGGCCGCTTGCGCGCCGGACTCGACCAAGTTCTGCCGCGACGTTATTCCCGACACGCTTCGCGTGCTGGCGTGCCTACAAGAGCACCGCAAGAGCCTGCGGAAGGTTTGTCTGAAAGTTCTGGAAGATCACGGTCAATAATCTCACAACGCATCTCAGCGCCGCCGGACGATCATCGGCAGCCCGCCCTTCGGTCGCAGCGTCACCTTCTGAACAGGCCACGGCGTGTTTCCGGAAACCAGTTCGAGCGTGAAATGGCGCATGATCGTCGCGACCATGATCGACGCTTCCTGAAGTGCAAACGCAGCGCCGATGCAGATACGTGGCCCGACGCCGAAGGGTAGATAAGCGAAGCGATCGATCGACTCAGCGCGCCTTACCGAAGAATCGGTTGGGATCGAAAGCATTGGGTCGCGTCCACAGCGCGCGATGACGGTGCAATACATAGGGCGCGATGACAATCATCGTGCTCGGGCTTGATCGGCTCACCGGCGAGTTCGTCGTGACCCAGCGCCATGCGGCTGATATGGCTGTGATGGGTGGATAAAGGCGATTGGCCTCGTCGATCACGGCGCGCGTGATCACCGAGACGATCGGCCAGACCATCGAGAGGCCCCGATCTCGCTGTCGGCCTCTGCCCTGTACACGTTCCCCGCCATTCACGCGACTGCGAGAGCAGCAGATACAAGGTCCAGGTGATGCAGTTAGCCGTCGTTTCCTGGCCAGCGGCGATGGAACGATCAGAATATTGGCACGCACTTCGATATCGCTTAACGCTTTGCCACTGTCGGGATCACGCGCCTCAAGTAGTAATGTGAGAATGTCGCGCGGGGCACATGTCGGATCGGCAGTGAGCCGCCGTTGGCGCGTTGCGATAATTTCGTCGATCGTTTCCTCGAAAAATTTCAATGTCGGCCGCAATTTCCAGCGGCTCGGTCGGGGCACGATGGACGGCACGCCGAGAATGTCGAGCGGGTCGATGCGTCCGGACCGTATCGAAATACGCGGTCATTGCCGCGCGCACATCGTCCGGATTGCGGCCGAAACCATCCGAGAAGATGGTGCGTTCAAGCACGTCAACAGTAATGCGCGTTGCCTCGTCGGCGAAGTCCACCACCTGGCCTTCACGTCGGCTGAGCCGATCGACTGACCGCGGCGGCGGACTTCAATCATTGCAGCGGTGAAACCCAGTACGGTCCTCCGATTGAACAGCGGAGCCAAGGCCCTGCGCTGGAGTTTCCACTGATCGGATTCTGACAGTCAGCAATCCGTTCGCGAGAGCTGCCGACAGAACGCGGCGCTGCAACCAATCCTTCTCGATAATTGTCGACATTGACCATCAGCACGCGCCGGATAGCACCAGGGTCGCTGATGACGGCAACCCGACCGACTGATAACCCGCCCATGACAATAGGTTGCTCGAAATGGGCAGACGTCCATGCTTCGAGTGGATTGTTTGCGAGAACGCGAAGCAGTGAGACGGGGCCTAACGCTTCCGCTCGCGGTACGGGCGCGGGCGGGCTAAGCTCCGCAGGAACATCGAGCAATACACACTCCAGTTTAAATTGACCCAAAGCGCCGATATCGCGCTAACCAAGATTTTGCACGGCAAACGGTCTAACGTGCATCAGAGTTCCAATTTATTGCAATTTGGCGGTATTGAGTCGAGGAACCAGGCATGTATTTCGACCATTTCTGATCTTAGGAATCCCGCCGGTTCTTGAAGACATCAGGTGTCTCCACGTGCCAGTTCGACCCATTGGAAGATCCGGTAGCGCGCGACCTTTCTGGGCCTCAGTCGCAGGCCTGGTGCTCATAAACAGTGCAGTTTTGGCGCAACCCGCCCGCACCCCAACCGACCCGACGGGAGAATGGCTGGTGGCTAAGCAGGTCGCACGAATAAAGATCGCCGATTGCGATGGCCGGCTTTGGGGCGTGGTGGCCTGGGAGGCGCAGCCCGGCGGCATGGACAAAAAGAATCCTGATCCCAACCTCCGCTCTAGACCAACGCTCGGGATGCCGATCCTGCTCGGCATGACACCGAGCAAAACCAACCGAGTGGGACGGACAGATTTACAACTCCGAGGACGGCCATACGTATTCGGCCAACATCAGCCTGGTGGATCCGAATACTCTGCGCGTGCAGGGATGTTTTCTCGGATTTTTATGCGGCGGGGAAAACTGGACGCGTTTCGAAAGTCCGGACGTGACCGCTTCGACGCAACGCACGCCGGCAAAGTCGTCCGCCAACCGGAAAACGGCAGCCGCCGCCGCCGAGCCGGGCGAGACGTCTGCTCAAAGACGCCCGCTTCGACGGGGTTTTTCCCATGAGCGCGGGCTGAAATAAGACCGCCGCCGCCAGAGTGCACACGAGCGACAGCGCTAGCAACTTGCCCATGCTTGACGTGCCGGGATGTTGCGAGAAGCCACAGGCTTCCGAACGCCGTCGCGGTCGTCAACGCGCTCCAGATCACTGCGCGCGTCAGGCTTGACTGCAGCAAGTTCGTGCGACCGGACCGCCACGCCATGCAATGTAGTAAATCTTGAACGCCACGCCGACGCCCTAGCAGCAAGGGCAGTGCGATGATGTTGGCGAAGTTCAGCGGCATGCCGATCTAGTACGCAAATTTCAAGCGTGACGACCCCGCCAGCAAAAGTGGAACCAGAGTCAGCAGGACATCGCCGAAGCGTCGCAGAACGATCCACAGCAGGATGGCGATCGAAATGAGCGCATAGAATCCTGCTTCGAAGAATGCGCGGACAACGGTACGGCTCGATTCAAGAATTGAGATTGGCCCACCAGTCGCATTCGGATAGACGGCAAGGATTGCTCGCGCGAATTGTTCGCAGAACCTCGGTGTCGTTTGTATCGCCCTTGGGTGCAGATTTCAACGCGCGCGCGTCCATCAGCTGCCACCCATTGCTGTTTGAGAGCCTGCGGCAGGTTGTCCTTGGTGACTCTTTGAGCGCCCAGAAAGCCGCGCAACTGGCCGGTGGCGCGTTTCCATAGGAACGATGAACGCGGCCTTCGCGCGCGAGCGTGTTTCCTCGGTCGCCTGAGCGAGTTTTGCCGCATTGCCCGCCACGCGCCTGGCGGCGTCGGCGCCTGGCCCGGTTGCGTTTCCTGCGATCTTTGTTGAGCTGGTCGGCCATGCCGTTGAGTGCCGCAACGTTTTCGGCGTCGGTCGGCGCCTTGCTAGACCCGGGCCTCTCCAAAGCGGGCGCAAGCTGTCGGCTGAATTCCTCGATCAGCGCCAATTTCTTGATCCTGATCTTGCGGCACAAAATTGAGCAGCGTCTGTGTCTGCGAGACCTCCGGCAGCTTCTGCAGCTTTTCCGCCACTGACGCGGCCTCGTCGAGCGACTTCGCGATGACGTTGACCGCGCTGATGCCCGCACGCGGGTCATTTCCGAGTTCGAGTATGGTTGAAATCGACTCGGTCTCTGGGACTTCGCAAGTGTATGGGATCGAAGTCGAACGTCAAGGAAATAGAGTAGCGGCGCGCCAAGAACGGCTACGGCGAGCGTCCCTACGATGACGGGAATTCGGTATTCCTGAAGAAACCAGTCGACCGGCGCCAGCGCCTTGTAACCGATCGGCTCGGCCTCGCCCGGTGGATTGAGCACCGCAATGAGCGCCGGCAGAACCGTGATGCTCGTGACATAGGCGATCAGCATGCCCACGCCGGCAATCTGGCCCAATTCAGAAACGCCCCGATAGTCGGTGGGAAGGAATGAGAGGAATCCTGCCGCCACTGCAGCGGCGGCAAGCGTCAGCGGAACGCCGATCTTTGCCGCGGCCTCGTCCAACGCAGGAAGGAGCTCAGGCTTGTCGTGGCGTTCGGCGCGGTAACGCACCGAAAACTGAATGCCGAAGTCGACGCCAAGACCGACAAACAACACCGCAAAGGCAACCGATATCATGTTCAATGCGCCGACCATCATCAGGCCCAAACGCGGCGGTGAATGGCCAATCCACGAACAGATTGATAAACACAGCAACAATGAGGCGCGCCGATTTAAGGGCAAGCCAAAGAATCGTCAGAACGATAATGATCGTGGCAATCGCATTCTCCAGAGCACCGTGCTGAACCGTTGCGAATTCTTCGTCCGCCATCGGTACAGAGCCTGTCAGACGCACGCGGGCCTGATATTTTTGTGCGAGTTGGAGGTCGGATGCGGCTTGGCGAATGGCGTTGCTCGAGGCCTGCACCGGGCTGAAGTGCCGAAAAATCGAGAACAGGACGGACCTCGATCAGCCGCCGCAGAGTCGCTTGGCGCCGGCTGCTGGCCGCTCGACCATGGCCTGCCATGAGAATGAGGCCGGGCGGCCGGCAAGCACGTTTTCCAGCGTCGTCGATGCCATCGACAAGGGCCGCGTCAAGGCATCGAGCGTGATCATCTGGTTTTGCACGCCGATAAGACCGAGCGAGAGCGTGCGCGTGAGGCCGCGCAGGCTTGGATCCCCGACAAGCGTGCCAATAAGGGGCGCTGCCTGCCCGAGGCCCTTTGGCGAAGCTCGCGACGTCGTCGGTCGGCCTGTACAACAACCCGTTGCGGGCAAAGAATTCACTACCGCCGATGTCATCAACCGAGCGGAAAAGTTGGGGCTTGGCTTTGAGTTGCGCTGCGCAGGTCGGCAGCAGCGCGCGACGCATACTCCGCGGTGGGAGCGTCGACGACCACCAAAGTCGAGCCGAAATGTCCGCGGAAGGCCTTGTCGAACTCGGCTTCGCGCTTGCGCCAATCGAGTTCGCGGCGAGATCAGTTTGTTGACGTCGGTATTGATGGCGAAATGTCGCGCCGCATAGACGGCCGACCCGACCGCCGCCAGCAGCGCTAAGACAATGATTGGCCAAGGGAATCGGGTACAAAACCGCACAATTCGGTAACGACAGTCGCTAGCATACTCGATGTTGCCTTCCGGCTACAGGAAGTCACCCCACTTGCACTTCGATGCGAATATTATCAATTCTTTCCGTGCGGAACTTTTGCACGCGTCATTGATTGACGCTAACTGAGAGACTTCGTGGCAGAGCCGGCAAAGCTCTTATTGGGCGACAACAAATATTTCGAGAGGTTTTGCCAAAAGCACAAGCGCCTCCGAGTAAGTGGGAAGGTGGTTAAAGCATGACGGCGCCCAATGATGAGCTTCCTGACAAAATCAACCGCCAACATCCTCGACTCGATCAAGAGCCCTGCCGATTTGCGCCGTATCAATGCACGGCACCTTCGGCAGGTTGCCGATGAATTGCGCGCCGAGACGATCAACGCGGTCGCCGTCACGGGCGGTCATCTCGGAGCAAGTCTCGGGGTGATCGAGCTGACGGTCGCACTGCACTACATCTTCGATACGCCCAACGACAAACTGATTTGGGACGTCGGCCATCAGGCTTATCCTCACAAGATCCTCACCGGCCGCAGAGATCGAATCAGAACGTTGCGGACGGGCGGTGGTCTATCGGGTTTCACCAAGCGCTCCGAAAGCGAGATACGACTGCTTCGGCGCCGCTCACTCCTCGACATCGATCTCGGCCGGTTTGGGCATGGCTGTGGCGCGCGACCTTGCCGGCGAGCAACACAACGTGATCTGCGTGATCGGCGATGGCGCGATTTCCGCCGGTATGGCCTATGAGGCGATGAACAATGCCGGCGCAATGAACCGCGCGCCTGATCGTGATCCTGAACGACAACGAGATGTCGATCGCGCCGCCCGTTGGCGCCATGTCGGACTATCTGCACGCGCTTGCTGTCGAGGTCCGACCTACATGTCGCTGCGCGACATCGGCAAGCAGGTCGCCAACCGCTTGCCGAAATTCTTCAAGGAAAAGGCATACCTCGCGGAAGAGCTGGCGCGCGGCTTCGTCACCGGCGGCACGTTGTTCGAAGAGCTCGGCTTCTATTACGTCGGCATCGTCGATGGCCACGATCTCGACCAGCTGTTGCCGGTGCTGGAAAACGTGCGCAACGCAGACAATGGGCCGTTCCTTGTGCACGTCCGCGACGCAGAAGGGCAAAGGCTACGCGCCGGCGGAAGCCTCGAAGGACAAATATCACGGCGTCGTCAAATTCGACGTCGCCACCGGCAAGCAGCAGAAAGGCGTTTCGAACGCGCCGTCTTACACGAAGGTGTTCGGCGAAAGTCTGGTGAAGGAAGCGCGAAGGATGACAAGATCGTCGCCATCACCGCCGCGATGCCAGGCGGCACCGGCGTCGATATTTTCGCCAAGGCTTTCCCGGACCGCGCCTTCGATGTCGGCATTGCCGAGCAGCACGGCGTCACTTTCGCGGCCGGGCTGGCCACGCGAGGGCTTCAAGCCGTTCGTTGCGATCTACTCGACGTTCCTGCAGCGCGCCTACGATCAGGTCGTGCACGACGTGGCGATCCAGCAGCTGCCGGTGCGTTTCGTGATGGACCGCGCCGGGCTTGGTCGGCGCCGACGGCCCGACCCATGCCGGATCTTTCGACCTCGCCTATCTCGGCTGTCTGCCGGGTTTCGTGATCATGGCGGCGGCCGACGAAGCCGAACTCGTTCACATGGTTGCCACGGCCGCCGCGATAGACGACCGTCCCTCAGCGCGTTCGCTATCCACGGGGCGATGGCGTTGGCGTCGTCGATGCCCGAGGTCGGTGTGCCGCTCGAAATCGGGAAAGGCCGCATTATCACGCAAGGCAGCACGGTCGCCCTGCTCTCGCTGGGCACGCGGCTTGCGGAATGCACGAAGGCGGCGGAAACGCTCGCGGCGCACGGCATTTCGACGACTGTCGCCGATGCACGCTTCGCCAAGCCGCTCGATCGCGAACTCATCCTTGCGGCTGGCGCGCGAGCATGAGTTGTTGATCACGATCGAGGAAGGCGCCATTGGCGGCTTCGCTGCTCACGTGATGCAGTTGCTCAGCGAAGCACGGCGCGCTCGAACGTCCGGGCTTCAAGGTCCGCAGCATGGTATTGCCGGATATCTTCATCGATCACGACAGCCCGCCAGCCATGTACGCCAAGGCCGGACTTGACGCGAACGGCATCGTCAACAAGGTTTTCGATGTGTTCGGATCGCGTCATGCGCCGGAATTGCAGCCTGCCGAAATCGCAGTTTCTCGCCGAGCGCGCCGAGCGCCGCCGGCAGGCCAACGGCGATGAACGGGCGCGCCAAGGGGACAGCGTGATGAAGGTGATATCTGGCGAAACCGCGCGGCTTCTGCGCGGGGTCGTGCGCGCGATCGAAATTGTCGAGCGTGCACTCGATAAATACGGGCCCGCCGGTCTACGTGCGGCACGAGATCGTGCACAACAAATGGGTGGTCGACGCGCTCAAGGCGCGCGGCGCCCGTTTCGTCGAAGAACTGTCAGAAGTGCCGCCGAACGCGATCACGATCTTCAGCGCGCACGGCGTGGCGAAGAAGGTTCAGGCGGAAGCCGCCGAGCGCGGGCTCCGCGTGCTCAATGCCACCTGCCCGCTCGTGTCGAAGGTGCATGCGCAAGGCCGCCACTATCTGCGCAACGGGCGCACGGTCATCCTGATCGGCCATGCGGGTCATCCGGAGGTTGAAGGCACGCTCGGCCAGATTCCCGGTCCTGTCATCCTCGTGCAGACCGAGGCGGACGTGAGTGGGCTCGACCTCGCCGAAGATACGCCGATCGCCTACGTGACGCAGACGACGCTCAGCGTCGACGACACCAAGGGGATCATCGCGGCGCTGTTCCGCCGTTTCAAGGACGTCGTCGGGCCCGGCACGCAGGACATCTGCTACGCGACACAGAACCGCCAAACTGCGCTGCTGGAGCTGACCAAGCTGGTCGACGTGATTTTCGTAGTCGGCGCTAAAAACAGCTCGAATTCGAATCGGCTGCGCGAAATCGGGGTCGAAGCTGGCGTTCCTACCCACCTGATCGCCAATGGCAGCGAAATAAAGCCGGAGTGGTTGCATAACGTCGAGGTTGTTGGCATTACGGCGGGAGCCTCGGCGCCTGAAATCATGGTTCGTGACGTGATCAATGCGCTGCGGGCCATTGAGCCGGTGGAGGTCTTCACCCTGCCCGGTCAGGATGAGCATATTGAATTCAGGGTGCCCGTAGAACTTCTGGATGTGACCGGTACCCAGCAAATCAGCAAGGATAGTAATCTTGGGCATTCCCCTTCTTCAGAAACTGTTTGTCGGTAGCTACGTCATCCGTCAGCGTCTGACCGGCCGAAAGCGTTACCCGCTGGTGCTGATGCTTGAGCCGTTGTTCCGGTGCAACCTGGCGTGTGCCGGCTGCGGCAAGATCGACTATCCGGATCCGATCCTGCACCAGAACATGTCCGTCGAGGACGCATTGCATGCCGTCGACGAGTGTGGCGCGCCTGTGGTTTCGATCGCCGGCGGCGAACCGTTGCTGCACAAGCAGTTGCCGGAAATCGTGCGCGGGATCGTCGCGCGGAAAAAGTTCGTCTATCTCTGCACCAACGCGCTGCTGATGGACAAGAAGCTGTCGCAGTACGAGCCGAGCACATTCTTCACCTGGTCGGTCCATCTCGACGGCGACAAGGAGATGCACGATCACTCGGTCTGCCAGCACGGGCACCTACGACCGAGCTGTGGCGGCGATCAAGCACGCCAAGGAGCGCGGCTTCCGCGTCAACATCAATTGCACTTTGTTCAACACGGCGCAGGCCGATCGCGTCGCCGCGTTCTTTCGACACTGCGATGGAGCTGGGCGTCGACGGCATCACGGTATCGCCAGGTTACGCTTACGAGCGCGCGCCCGACCAGCAGCACTTCCTCAATCGCGGCAAGACCAAGCAGCTGTTCCGCGATGTTTTCAAGCGCGGGCCAAGCAAGACAAAGTGGTCGTTCAGCCAGTCCAGCCTGTTCCTCGACTTCCTGGCGGGAAACCAGAGCTACCACTGCACGCCGTGGGGCAATCCGACTCGCACGATCTTCGGCTGGCAGAAGCCCTGCTATCTGCTCGGCGAAGGCTACGCGAAGACCTTCGATGAGCTGATGAACGGAACCGACTGGGACGCTTACGGCACCGGCAACTACGAAAAGTGCGCCGACTGCATGGTGCATTCCGGCTACGAAGCGTCCGCGGTCAACGATGCCGTCGCCCATCCTCTCAAGGCCATGGGCGTCGCCTGCGCGGCATCCGCACCGAAGGCGCGATGAAGCCTGAAATTCTCGCTCGATCGGCAGCGGCCGGCGCAATACGTCTTCTCGAAGCACGTCGAACTCAAGCTCGATGAAATAAGAAAAGCGAAGGAAAAGCCCGGAACTTCTTCAAGCGGGATGACGCGGGCCCCCGGACTCGGCTAGAGTTCGAGTTGGAACTCACGGGCCTCTCGATCCGTTGTGTACCTACCATCGTTCGAATTGTGGCAACGGGCTTCGGTGTTCGGCCATGCGTGGGCGCACAATCATTATTGGCGGGATTCTGGCTGCAGCGATCCTGCTGCCTGACGCGGGCCGATGCGCAACTTTCGCCGCAGGGCGTACTCGGCGGTATTACGCGACCTTTCCGCCACGCGCTCGGCCAGCTCAGGTCACTATCCCCGCGCCCGCCATCATCGCGCGCGCGGCGGCGCGGCCTCAGCCGCTGCCGAGCCTCCGAACGACTGCTTCGCGCGAAAGCGCGGGATCGCTCGGGATCCCGTCTCGGATGGGTTGGCCCTCCAGCCTGGCCGAACGCCTACGAGGACATGCTCGGATTTACATTCTGGCCCAGATGACTATGCACCGCGGCTTCGCGGCCATGGATTCGATGTGATTGCCGACACGATCACTGGGCGGTTCGACCTGCCCCGCTCCGTGGCCCGTACGGCGACCGACAGGCTCGGCCACCAAAGATGACTCAGAGCAGCGATGGTTCCGTGGGCCAATGCGCGGACCCTACCAACACGGAGAGCAATTGGCCGTCGTCGCGTATCGACCAGGTCGCTGCAGTTGTCAGGCACTCAGCGCGCCGCGCTTGAAAAAGCGCAAGCTGCTGTCGGTCAATCGATCAAGAACATCAAGGCTGATTGCCGCAGCCCTGCGGCGATCGCTCCCCCGAGCGGCTGAGAGCATTCGTGCAGACGCTGTGGGCAGTTCGCGACGCTGGCATATCCCTGCGCGGGCCGCTGAAAGAACTTCAGCGATTCTCTGACAAAAGCGCAGAATGGATAGTTTCGCTGTCCAGCAACCGCAGAAACCGCCGGCCCGTGATCAAAGGCGTCAAACGAAGCGCATGAGCACAGACAATATCAGGCCTGCGCCTCACCAAATGCCGAGCGGGCCGAGCGGATGGTCAAGGAAATTGAAATGAGAGTTCGGCCGGACAAAGAACAGGCCACGAGCTTTGAAAATTTTCACCAGACTTCGTCGAACATGGCAAAGATGCTGATCGCTCAGCTGCGCGCAAGCCAATTCCCGCCGATCCGATGGCGCGCCTGGATTCGGTCAATGATCAACTCGCGGCGATGAACTATGCCGCAGCGACCGTGCAGATCGCGTTCGACGATTTCTACGGACGGCTCAGAAACGAGCAAAAATGCGCTTTGATTCGATGGCGCGCTGACCGTTACATGCCGAACGTTACGGCCGTAGTATTGCTCGCCTTCAGATTGCGATAGCGCGCGAGCGCCCACAACGGAAAGAACTTTCGGTATCCGTGGTATCGCAGATAAAAAACGCGCGGAAACCCGGTCGCAGTGAACCGCTCTTCATCCCAAAGCCGCATTCGCTGTTTGTGTGCTGGAAAGATACTGCACCCCGCGCTCCACTGCCGGATTGTCGACTTCGCCAACAGCCATAAGTCCGAGGAGCGCCCAGGCTGTCTGCGATGACGTGCTGGCGGCCGGCTCGTGGCCACGATAGTCGAGTTTGTAGCTCGTGCCGTCTTCGCCCCAGCCGCCATCCGCATTTTGGATGGACACGAGCCAGTTGACGGCCTTGCGGATTTCAGCTGAGCCACGGTCCATGCCTGCAGGCGTTCAGGGCACACAGCGTAGACCACGTCCCGTAGATGTAGTTCAGACCCCAACGCCCATACCAACTTCCATCCGGAAGCTGCGTGTCGAGTAGATAGGCAACGCCTCGCGACAGAGATTCACTCTCATCCAGCGTTTCGCCGAGCTGCGCCAGCATCGAGACGCATCGGGCTGTGACGTCTTCTGTCGGCGGATCGATCAGGGCGCCATGATCGGCGAACGGAATATTGTTGAGATAGTCATAGCATATTGTCGACATCGAAGGCGGCCCAGCCGCCATTGCGGCTTTGCATGCCTTTGATCCATTCGACGCGCTCGTTCGAATGGCCTGATCGTACCGCGAGCCGGCTCCCGTCCGGCGGGCACGATCCATCGCCATGACAACAACGGCGGTATCGTCGAGGTCGGGATAATGCGGATTGGCATATTGAAATGCCCAGCCGCCCGGGCGCACACGTCCGGACGTCGGTTGGTCCAGTCCCCGACAACATCAAGCACCTGTAGTGGGCGTAACCAGTCGAGTCCCCGGATCGCCGCAGCGCGTGCCTCGTCGTTACCGATCTCCAGCAATGCGTGACACGTGAGGCCTGTGTCCCACACTGGCGAAACGCACGGCTGGCAGTAGGCCTCATTCGCGCCAACAACGAGCAACTTTGTCGATCGAGTTGCGCGCGATTGCGGCGTTCTCCCTTGTCGCCGAGAACGTCGAACATCATCGTCGGCATTGGCCATCGCTGGAAAAATCGCGCCGAGGCCGTCCTCGCCGTTGAGCCGCTCTGTAACGAAATCGACGGCTCGATCGATCGCCCGCTGCCGCGAGGCTCTTCGGGAAACACTCTGACGGCCGGCCGCAGCATGACGTCAATGCAGCGAAAAAGCACAAACCAGATCCAGCGCTGATGCGGAGCCTTGGCCGCCGGTCCGATCGAGTGCGGCGGTTCGACAAACAGCTCGTCGATCTTGACTCCGAGAGGGTTTTTGGCGCGCGGGCGCAATGCCTGCAAAACCAGCAGAGGCACCAGTACTGTGCGCGCCCAATACGACACTTTGGACAGGTGGAACGGAAACCACCGCGGCAGCAGCATGATCTCGACCGGCATTTCCGGCACGCTGCGCCAGTCCAGAATGCCGTAGAGCGACAGCAGAACGCGGGTGAACACGTTAGAGTGCACCGCGCCGCCGCGCGCAAGGATCGCTTCGCGCGCCCGGCGCATATGCGGAGCATCCGGACTGTCGCCGGTCATCTTGAGCGCGAAATAGGCCTTCACGCTCGCGCTCATGTCGAAGTCGCCATCGTGATAGAGCGGCCAGCCGCCATGCTTTCCCTGGATGCGCCGCAGGTAGACGGCGATTTTCTGCTCCGAGCTGCGTATCCCTGGGCTCGCCGCGATAGTGCCGCAGCAAGCACGTATTCGGCCGGGAATCGTCGCGTCGGCCTCGAGCTCGAAAACCCAATGTCCGTCGCTTCTGCTGGCATTTGCAGCAGCGCGCGCGCCGCGCTGTCGATTGCAGTGCTCGATCTCGGACGCCCGCTGACGACAAGCGCAACTCGTTTGCAACGCCCGTCATGCGGCTGCTCGCAAACGATGCTCGACAAGATCCGCGGCCCGATAGCCTGAACGAACCGCACCTTCGATCGTCGCCGGCAGGCCTGTTTGCGGTCCAATCCCCGGCAAGAAACAGATTGTTCCAGGCTGTTTCGGCCGTCGGACGCCGTGCATTTTGTTCCGGTGTCGCGGCGAAGGTCGCCCGGCGTTCGCGAACGATCTGCCAAGGCGGGAGCGTGCTTGGGAAGCCTGGCGACCTTGGCAATATCGTTCCAGATGATCTGGGCAAGTTCCGTTCGCGGCATATCGAACAGACCGGCCACCGTCGCTGATCGTGGCCGATATCCGTCCCGGCAGCGGAAATATCCATTCGCAGGTTCCGTTGATGACGCCAAGCATCGGCGGCAGATCGGACGGCGGATCGATGCGGAAATGCGCGTTTGACGATCCCACGAAACGATGATGGCGCAGTGAGTGCGGGCACAAAGTTCGTCGCGACATAAGGCGGAACTGCAAGGATAACGGCGTCATTCTCGCCCAGATCAACTGTCTGCCTGGCAAATTTCAGCTGCGACACGCGTCCATTGCCGAACAGCAGCTCTATGAGCTCGTCCTCAAATGAGATCGGCACACCTCGGCTCGCGCAGATGCGCGATCGCGGGCTCGACGAAAACACTGCCGAGTCCCTCGTGCGCCAGCAGCGGCCGGCACGCCTGACCGCCAAGCGCCAGCGTTTCGCGGACGACGGCGCCAGCAAGTTTTGCCGAACCTTCTTGCGGCGCGATGTTCAGCGCGGCCAGCAACAAGGGCCCGACAAAACGATCATAGATCGGGCCACCGCATTTCATGATGTCGCCGATCGGCTTGTCCGCCGTAGCCCATGCCAGACGCGCAAGCGGCAGGTAGTCGACGACTGCCGTTTGTGGGACCCGCCGGTCCTTATCGAACACCCACCACGGGAACCTGCTGTCGCCGAACCGCAAGGTCCATTGCTCGCCGTTTGCGACATCGATGAAGGCGAATTGCGCCTCGTCCGGGCCGCGCAAACCCGATCGTGAGCCGATCGCCTCGGTGAATGAAATGCGCGGCATGATTTCCCGACAGCAGCAAATGCGTGCCGTTGTCGATGACCATGCCCGTGGACTGGTCGTGAGTAGGAGCGACACCGGCCGCCGGCCACGCGCGGTCGCTTCATGGACCGCGACCGCCCGATGCGATCGCGACAGGCGTTCGGCGGCAGCCAGCCCCGCCAAACCCGCCCCAACGATGTGGATTGTACCCGCGTCAGACGAATGCATGCCGCAAAGCAACCCACAGCAAATAGGACTTGTTCACGCGGACACGGTTCCGTGGCAGCGCCCAGCCGCGCGATACCATGCCTTCGAGCATCTGGCGATAGACCGCGCCCATGATTTTCGGGGCGCGCACAACCCGGCGTGGAGAACCGGACATGATCTCATCGGCCTTGGTGAAATGTCCTGCGGGCTCGTTCCACAATAAAGGCACAGGCCGTGCCGAGGCGCGGATCCGCCGCGACGGTCTTTGGGATCGCTGCTCTCGATACCGGCGAGTGCCAGCGCCTCTCTCGGGAGATACAGGCGTCCGACATCGGCATCCTCATCGATATCGCGCAAGATATTTGTAAGCTGAAGTGCGCGGCCAAGATGGTGGGCCAGCGACTTTCCCGTCGGTGTCATCCATGCCGAAGACGCGCACACTCAGCCGCCCGACCGCGCAGGCCACTCGATCGCAATAAAGATCAAGCTCGTTCGAGGCTTGGAGCCCGAATATCCGCGCGCGCATCCATCTCCACGCCGTCGATAACGGCCAGGAAATCGTCCTTGCGCAGAGCCGAAACGTGAAATCGCCTTGCGCCAGATTTTCAAGCCCAGGCGGAACGCTTCCGGAATAGAGCGCGTCAATGTCCTTCCGCCACACCGAAAGGAGCTCAAGGCGCCGCGGCACGCGGTCGATCCTCGTCGGCAATATCGTCGACTTCGCGACAGAACGAATATATTTCGAACATCGCCGCTCGTTTTTCGCGGCCGAGAATGCGCATTGCGAGATAAAAAGAGCTGCCACCCGCGCGGTTCGCAGCCGGCGAGGCCCCTGCTCCCAGCTCTGGACTTTGAACGTTCATGGGGTCTGGTATCGCTGCGCTGGCGCCATTGTTCGCAACAGACGACGCAGTATAGCGCGCCCACCGCCGTTTACAGCCGTTGCAAGCGCCTCTGCTTTGGTGAGATGGACGCGTTCGGCCAGCGGATCGCGAACCATCAGTATCGCCAGCAATCGGCTTGCCAGCGACTGGATGACCGAAATTTCAAGCGCGAGCCGCGTATCGCTTACCTTTGCCTCAAGCCCGCGGCTTTCGTCCAGTAAGGCTGAGGTGCGCGATCACCAGCCCGCGCAGACAATCCCGCAGGGCCGGGCTCGCCCGATCGTCCTTAAATGCTTCAACTGCTGGCGCCGCTGGCCGACAACGCATCGAGCGGAATATAGACCCGGTCGAGCGCCAGATAGTCCTTCGCGCAATCCTGCAGGTGGTTGATGACCTGCAATGCCGCGCACAGCGCATCCGAGGCGGGCCAGGTGTCTCTGTGCCTCGCCATGAACGTCGAGCACAAAACGGCCGACCGGCATGGCGGAGCGCGAACAGTAGTCGATCAGCTCATCCCAGTTGGCGTAGCGGTGCTTGGTCGCATCCTGACGGAACGCACTCAGCAAATCCTGCGCATGACGCGTCGACAGTCCACGCTCGTTCGAGAATTGTCGCGCAGCCGCAGTCCTTCTGGCTCGTCGCCGCCGCTGCCGAGCAGGCTGGATTCGAGGCGATCGAGCCGATCGATTTTTTCTCGCGCTTGTAAGTTGCAGGATGATCGGCAATGTCGTCGGCGACGCGGACAAACTCATAAAACGCCAGAATGACAGGCCGGTGCTGCCGCTTGATCAAGCGGGACGCGACCGGAAAATTCTCGTCATGCGAACCCTTGCCGGATCGCAAGTTCGCCGCTGTGGATCATTGCAGGCTCGCCGCATCAGCGTGAATGCGCCCCTTCCACTGACCGCCCCGCCCTCGCGAATATGGTCATACGCGGAATTGAATCGTGTAATACAGGTAGAGCGACGGCAATTCCCGGCAAGGCAAGGCTCCAGAATGGCGATAGCCGATAGAACCGCAGCGTCGGTATGTATGAAGACAATGCCATCGCCAAGCCAGGCAATCAGACCCAAAAACGCGGCAAGCCTGTGGCAAAGATTGCCAAGCAGCGGCGGCGCAATGAAAGTCAACGCCATCGCCGCGACCGTTGCAGCCAATAGCAGCGGCGAGTAACGAAGCTGTGCATAGGCGGACCGCGAGATCATCCGCTTGACATCAGAGAGCGTGTCATAGGGCCGGATGCTTCGCGAGCACGATCGGTCAAGACCGAGCCAGATCGGACCGATCGTTTTCAGCTTTGCCGCCAACGAACAATCGTCGATCAACGCGTTGCGTATGCTCGCGATGCCGCCAGCGCTCGCAAGAGCATTCGCGCGCACAGAGCATGCAGCCGCCCGGCCGCCGCAGCAGTACTCGAGCGCGGTTTCGGCAAACCCAGGAGAACGGAAACAGCATTTGGAAAAAATAGATGAAGGCCGGGACATGCGTACGCTCGGCAAGACTTTCACAGCGCAGCTTTGCCATCAGTGACGTGAGCACAAACCTTCCTGCCACCGACTCCGCTTCACAAGCCAGGCAAGCGTGTCAGGCGCGTGCACAATGTCAGCGTCGGTGAGAAGGAGATATTCGGGCTGCAATTCTTCGGCGGCGGCGATGCCCTGCTTGACGGCCCAGATCTTTCCGGTCCATCCGGGCGGAGGACTTTCTGCTGCCGACCACGATCAGTCTGTCGGCCGGGAACGGATGCCGCTGCGCGCGTCGCCACCGCCGCGGTTCCGTCGCTGCTGTCGTCGTCGACCACGATGACTCTGAAGGAGCCGGGATACTCCTGGCGCAGTAGCGAGCCGCACGCTTGCAGCGATGTGGTTCGCTTCGTTGCGCGCCGGAACGACCGCAACGACGCGAGGCCATTGCTGCGGCTCGGGGCCAGCGTGCCCGTGTCGCGGACACCGGCAGAGCCAGAAAGCCGCCGCGGCCAACGATCAGGTAAAGCCAGACCAAGGACGCAGATGATTGCCAGCACTTCGCTCATCTGAAGAAAGATTTCTGATTGCGAAAGCTCACGTCAACCCCTGCTTTTAACATTGGAAGCGCTATGTCTTGGTTCGACCGATTTTGGCGGCTGATCGCAGACCGGAAATTCAACGAATTAGCGCGGCCTTCTATCACGGAAGCCTGGCCATTGCTGCACGCAGCTGTCCAGGACTAAATCCAGCCTTGCGACTGCACCAAACGCCGGTAGTCTTCGGCGCAACAACAATATGGGCTGAAACGCATGCTGCCTTCTGTCCAGTGACGTCATCATTGTCGGTGCGGGAAACGCGGCCTTTTGTGCCGCCCACGCGGCAGCTGAGCACGGCGTATCGGTCCTCGTGCTTGAACGCGCTCCAGAAGAAGAGTCCGGCGGCAATAGCCGCTTCACGGCAGGCGCCTTCCGCTGCGTGTACAATGGCGTGGACGATCTCCGCCTGCTGATGCCCGACCTCACCGATGAAGAGGTCGCCAATACCGATTTCGGCACCTACACCGAAGACAAATTCTTCGACGATATGGGCCGCGTTACGGAATACCGCACCGATCCTGACCTGTGCGAGCTGCTTGTAACACGCAGCAAGGACACGATGCGCTGGATGCAAAGCAAGGGCATCCGGCTTTATTCCGATCTACGGGCGGCAGGCCTACAAGATCGACGGGAAATTCAAGTTCTGGGGCGGCCTAACGGTTGAGGCCTGGGGTGGCGGCCCGGGCTTGTCGAAGCGCACTACCAAAATCGCCGAAAAAAGTGGCGTCACGATCGCCTACAAGGCGCGCGCCCTGTCGCTCATCGCCGATGACGACGGCGTGCATGGTGTGCGCATCAAGCACGATGGGCGCACCGTCGACGTTAAGGCAAAATGCGTTGTGCTCGCGGCCGGCGGGTTTCCAGGCCAACACCGAAATGCGCACACGCTATCTTGGGCCGACCTGGGAGCTCGCCAAGATCCGCGGCACACGATTCAACACCGGTGACGCCATTCGCATGGCGCTCGACATCGGCGCCATGCCGACCGGCAACTGGTCGGGCTGTCATGCGGTCGGCTGGGACCGCAACGCGCCGGAGTTCGGCGACCTCGCGGTCGGCGACAATTTTCAGAAACATTCGTATCCGTGGGGCATCATGATCAATGCCAACGGCGAGCGCTTCGTGGACGAAGGCGCGGATTTCCGGCGCGTTGCGGTCCAGCCGACCGCATGACAGCCCGACCAGTTGCCGGTCGGCATGGCGCCGATGTCGACGCCATGCGAATGGCGTCAGTCTTGTGCCGCAGATCTTTGCGAGCTCCCAGGTCGGCCCAAGATAGCGTGTGCGCATTTCAGTGTTGGCCTGAAACCCGCCAGCCGCGAAAACTGCCGCATTTGGACTTAACGTCGACGGTGCACCACGTCGATACCTTGGTGCGGACCCCGTGTACACCGTCATCGGCGATGAGCAACAGGGCGCGGGCAGGCGACCGTGACACCCACTTTATTTGCATTTGGTATGCGCTTCGACCAAGCCCGGAGCCCACCACCCCAAGCCTCAACCGTTAGACCACCCAAATTTGAATTTCCGTCGATCTTGTAGACTGCCGCCCGTAAATCGGGATAAAGCGGATGCCTTTGCCCATCCAGCGCATCGTGTCCTTGCTGCCTGTTACAAGCAACTCTTTGAGTCAGGATCGGTGCGGTACTCCGTAACGCGGCCCATATCGTCGAAGAATTTGTCTTCGGTGTAAGTGCCGAAATCCGTGTTGGCGGCCTCTTCATCGGTGAGGTCAGGCATTAGCGACGGAGATCCTCCGCGCCGATGCAGCGGGGCGCTTATGTCACCTCCGACTCGTCTTCTGAAGCGCGTTCAACCACGGATTCCAGTATATCAGCCTGCGTGAAACGCACCGATAATGATGTCTGAAAACGGCGCGTTTCAGCCCATGTCTGTTGCGCCAGCTTTAACTCCGTGCAACAAACAAGTTGAATGAAGAGCAATTCGTTGGATTTCGAGGATCAGCGAACAAGACATACGCGTTACAATGTTAAAAGCAGAGGTTGGCGTGAGCTTTTCGCAATCGAGATCTTCTGTAGATGAGCGAATGGTGACGTCATCTGCGCCTTGGTTTTGGCTCTACCTGATCGTTGGCCGCAGCCTTCTGTCAGTCACGACGAGGTACGCCAGTCAGGCCGCGGCAATGGCTGCGATCGTCGTTCCAGCGAAGCGAACCGCATCGCGCAAGCGTCATCGCCTGTGCCAGTCTATCCCGGCTCCCTTCGGATCTGTCGTGTCGATGACAACAGCAGCGAGAATTCCGCGACGTACGCGCAGCGGCATTCCGGAAACTATTGACGTTGGCGAGAATCACCCCGGATGGATAAGTCTGGGTAGCTGGAGCATCGCCTGTACGGCTGCTCGGCATGTATTAATCGCGCGCTATTTTTGTTAAGGGTTTCGTCATAATGGCGCAGCAATCTTTGCCGAACGAACGCGATCCCCGGCAACATCTATTTTTCCAGATGTGACTCACGTTTTTCAGGCTCGTCGCGTCACCGGCGGCGCGCGAATCTTTGGTAACATGGCATACCTGATCGACGGTGATTCGTTGGCAAAAAGCTGTCGGTCGATCTGTCACGCAGTAGCTCGCGAAGCGTCAGATATTTGCTTCACTAATGGCAACGATCTCGCGCTCGCCCTACTCACCGCTGCGGCCGCAACGTACGCCGCCTGTTGACGTCTTTGCACGAAAGCCGCATTTTTGAATGCCGTGATGTATTTCGCGCGACACATCCAGCATTCGGAGACACTTGCGCTACCGAAAGGCCGCGCGCTCTGCCTGCTGACCCACGCGATTGTTCCGCGTATGTTTCCCGGCATTCACTGATGCGGCGAGCCTGAAAATATTCGCAGTGGCGGTGCGATCGGCAGAATGCATGACATTTCGGTCGCGTCCCGCTGATCGCTGAGTTTGTCCGTCGATCGCCTGAAAGTGAATCTGGCGGCAGGCTGAAACGCGGTGTGGGCGTCTGCGTCATGCCCGGATTACGGTGCGTTCCGTCAGGATGCGACCAACTCCGCTGCATCTGGGATGAAAATCATTTACTGTTCGCACGTCGGCGTTTGACAGCGTTCTTCGAACGCAGACGGCTGCCGTCAGATGCGGCACTTTGCAGGTCGTAACCACATCAGACGCGCCAGCGCCAGCGCGGCGGAATACCATTCCTCTCGACGCGTTGTCAGCCAGCGGCGCTACAGTTGAAGCATTAAAGAAGATCAGGCGGCAACGCTGCGGAATTATCACCTGCGCAGTTCTGGCTGACGGACTGCAGGCTTGAAACCAAGGTGCGCCTTTCGCGCTAATTTCTGTCGTGCTGGCAAGCTGTTACGATACTGACGGTTCGTGATCAGCATCTCACCAAGCGAAAGGGCTTCGGCGACAACAAGCGGCGATGGGCACCAGCGCAGCGATACCAGACGCCCCATGGTATGCAGAACGGGAACTATCGCCGGCCACGCAGTGGCATGCTTACATCTGGCAATGCGATGTAACGCGAGCGATGTTCGAGATATATTCCTTTCTGTCGGAAGTCGACGATATCGCCGATGAGTCGACCGCGGCCACCTTCCCTTTCCGTGAGCGGTGATGAATCTATTCGGCGTCCACCTGCGCGAAAATCTGGCGCGGGCGACTCGTTTCGATAGCATTTCCCTGAACGATATCGTGGCATGAATGAATGCGCAGGCAGATGACCAACCTCAGCGAAACGTCTTTGCGATCGCGTGTTTTCGCGTCGGGCAGCTGAGTGTTCGTATGGACCTGGAGATCCTGGCCCATCTCGACACGCTAGCTTTGATATCTTGCGCGTCAATCTGCTGTCAGACGCCTATCCGAGCTGGCACTCCAGCCACAGACAGCTGCGGACCACGCCTCGGCATGGCCTGTTGCCTCTATCTTGTGGGCAGCAGGCGACACCAGGCCGTAATCATGTCTGGTCATCACGCAGCATTGTGCGCTCATCATGGGTACTTGATCTATCTTAACAGCGAAAGATCGCTGGCTAGGCCTGCCTCGTAGAGCAAGTAAACCATTTGCCAATGGTGTGCTTTTGCGGCATGCGCCAGTACAACATCGTTGACCGGTTTGGAGCAACGCCGCCGAACGCCTGTCGCGATCGCAGTCGCCGTCAAGCGACCGCGGTGGCCGGCGCCGATGTCGCCTCCCGACCAGTCCCGCGGGCATGATCGACAACGGCGCATTGCTGTCGAAGGCTCCTGCCGCCCTTCTCTTACCGAATCGCTCGCGATCCTTTACGGAGCGGTACTGAAAACTTATTCGCTGTCATGTCGCAAACGGCAATCTTTGCGGTTCGTGACAGCCGGTTTCCGTGATGGCGACGGGGCACCATCGGAGTCAGTATTGCCGCTTGCCAATGAATACGATCGGCATCGTAACGGTGGTGATTATGATCGTTTTGTGGGTCCCTGTTGCTGGCAGCAACGGCTGCCGCCGTCGGTGCGCCGAACCTTATTGGCCCAGCGCCGCTGCTGGCATGAAGAGGGCTCGGCGTACCGTCGAGCCCACGATGCGACGACGTCGTTTGTGATAACCGAACTGCTCGACGGCGTGTCTGTACCCGAAGCGGACAGTCGACCTCGTGGCGGCGTCATCTGGCAGTCCACCTTGCTACGGGCTGTGCCTTCGCCCAGTCGGGATCAGCGCTCACGCCTTCCGATCTTGCCGCCGATAGCTGACGAAATATCGGCAGTTATGCAGTGGATTATTCCCTTTGTAGAGGACGGGTATCGGCCGCGATGCTGACGCCTGCTGTATATCATCTGGGCGCCAGATCCTGCTCGAACGCGCTGCCGCCCCTGGCGCGAAGTATTCGCCGAACGCTGCTACGCCGGGTAAAATGCGCGGCGCTCGGCGGCTGGCGCAGATCTGTTCTTTGCGGGGATGAACAAACGTCAACTCCGGCGGCAGAAGAATCGGAAGCTTCCGGACGTAATCAACATCGTTGCGAGCGACTGCGTAGTTGGAGTCGTAAGATCAGGATGAGCCGGCGCATAGCCAACAAAACGATTGGGTATTCAGCTGAATCCCGGCAAGGCCATTAACTGCTGCGTATAGCGGTGGTCTGACTGGAGCAATCGCCGTCTAGCTCTGCGGCATCAATTTACGGCAATATATCGCGGCGATCAGCGCGGCGTGGTGATGACCGGCGGCAACCCGGATGCTTCCCCGCCCATCACCGCGCTAACGATCATCGCGCGATGGCGGCGCAGTTCCGCTGCAATCTTCGCGCGCGCCGCTGCTGTCGCTTTATGCGTGGTGGCGCGGCATTTCCTGCTGGTGCCCGATGGCGCGCTTGTATTGGTGCCTCTGCTCGTTTGCAGCTGCGTCATGCTTCTCGGGTAAAAATCGACGAGCTGTTCATGAACCTGCGAACCAGGCACGCCAGGCGATTTCATCTTTTTCACTGCATTGATCGTCTTGCGACCGGCTCTCGTCTGCGGCGGCGAACGATCGCCCGTCGATCCACCAGGCGCGAGAACTCGGCGACTCGGCCTATCGGCGACGGCGGGCCGCGATGTCTTCGATATCTCGACTATGCTCGCGCGCAGCTTTGATCGGCTACCTGCAATTGCTGCCTATTATAGCCTTACTGGACCTCGCATCGCTCATGCGTGGAGATTGGCGGCGACAGACGCCGGCCGACCGGAAATTGCGCGTCATTGCCGGGGACTGGAACCGATATTACCCGGCGGAGTGGGCTTCCGTGCCAAATCCTGCCCAGTTAACAATACGTA